>ULWD01027945.1_pt1 | contig 20083 bp, 14 predicted proteins | sample 1960011 | NCBI WGS metagenome assembly ULWD01 (sample SAMEA4835803, study PRJEB28245) | human gut metagenome | biome: gut microbiome; material: fecal sample | place: Denmark | collected 2008 | reverse complement strand
TCAGTGGTCGGGGCCACTGACAGCTTCCCCCGAGGGGGAAGCCTTTACAAAGGAAAGGAGCATCCAACCATGAAAAAACGCATCGTCCGTATCACCGCCGCCCTATGCGCCGCCGCACTGCTGGCGGGCTGCGGGAGCAGCATCAGCAGCAAAGACGGCGGGTACTACACCACCGAAGCCGCCGCGCAGGAGAGCTACGCCAATTACGACAGCGCCGCGGGCGGTGTGGACAGCGGCCTTGTGCCGGAGAACGCCGCCGAGGCCGCCACCGACGAGACCGCACAGAAGATCATCTACAACGCCAGTCTTTCGATGGAGTCCACCGACTTTGACACGACCCGCGAGGCCCTGATGACCGCCGTCGAGGCCAACGGCGCATGGCTGGAATCCACAAGCCTGTACGGCACCGAGAAGGACCATGACCGCACCGCCGACTACACCGTGCGGGTGCCGGTGGGCAGCTACCGCACGTTTCTGGCCGCCGTGGGCGATGCGGGCAGCGTGCTCAACATCAGCGAGAGCGCCGAGAACATCACGAGCAGCTACATAGACGTGCAGGCGCGGCTGTCCGCACTGGAGACCCAGCGGGACCGCCTGAACGCGCTGGCCGACCGGGCCGAGACGACGGCGGACCTGTTGGAGATCGAGAGCCAGCTCTCCGACGTGCAGTACCAGCTGGAAAACTACACCCGCCAGCTGCGCAACATGGACCAGCAGGTCAGCTACTCCACCGTGGACATCTACCTGCGGGAGGTCGCCACCCTGACCCCCACCGGCGTGACCTTCGGTGAGCGGATTGCCGACGCCTTCGGCGGCGGCTGGGATGCCTTTGTCGGGTTCCTGCAGGGGCTGGTCATCGCGCTGGTCTACCTGTGGCCGGTGCTGCTGATCGCAGTGGTCGTGGTGTTCATCCTGCGCAAGGTCTGGAAAAAGCGGCCCAAGAAGGAGAAGCTGCCGAAGCCCGTCCCGCCCGCCGCGGAATATACGGCAAAGCAGAACGACGAGCCGAAGCCGAAATATTGAGATAACACAAAAACGCCCGACCGCACAAAATACGGTCGGGCGTATATTTTTGCCACCCTGTAGGGGCGAGGCATGCCTCGCCCTGCACCTACCCGCAAAAGGGAATCCTGCGGGCAGGCCGCGGGCCGGACATGTCCGGCCCCTACAGCGCTATTACTTCTGACTTAGTCCCTCAGTGTCAGCGCGATGCTCAGATCCTTGAGCTGCTGCTCATCGACGACGTCGGGGGCACCGCTCATCGGCTCACCGGCGTTCTGCACCTTCGGGAAGGCGATGACGTCGCGGATGGAATCCTTCTTGAGCATCAGCATGACCATGCGGTCCAGGCCGTAGGCCATACCGCCGTGCGGCGGCGCACCGAACTTGTAGGCATCCATCAGGAAGCCAAAGCTCTCGCGCGCCTTCTCCTCGGTAAAGCCGAGGGCGTGGAACATGCGGTCCTGCAATGCGGGATCATTGATACGCATCGAGCCGCCGCCCATCTCGACACCGTTCAGTACGATGTCGTAGGCCACAGCATGGCAGGCACCCGGGTCGCTCTCGACCTTGTCCAGGTCCTCGGCCTTGGGCAGGGTGAACGGGTGGTGCATGGCCATCCAGCGGCCCTCCTGCTCACTGTACTCAAACAGCGGGAAGTCCACGACCCACAGGAAGTTGAACTTGTCGGGGTCGATCAGGCCGTGCTTGCGGGCGATGTCCAGACGGACCTGACCCAGTGCGGTGCAGGCCTTGACCCAGTCGGTGTCGCTGACCAGCAGCAGCACGTCGCCGGTCTCGGCGTTCAGCGCGGCGTACAGGGCGGCCTTCTCGGCGTCTGTCAGGAACTTTTCAAAGCTGGAGGACGTGCCGTCGGCGGTCAGGCGGCTGTAGGCCAGGCCCTTGGCGCCGTAGGTCTTGGCGACCTCGCCGAGCTTGTCGATGTTCTTGCGGGAGAGCTTGTCGGCCAGACCCTTGGCGTTGATGGCGCGGATCGTGCCGCCGGCCTCCAGCACAGCGGCGAAGGGCTTGAACTCGGTGCCCCTGAACACCTCGGTCACGTCCTGAATCTCAAGGCCAAAGCGGGTGTCGGGCTTGTCGGAGCCGAAACGGCCCATGGCCTCGTCCCACGGCATACGGTAGAACGGGGTCTCGACGTCGACGTTCAGCATTTCCTTCCACAGGCGCTTGATGAGACCCTCGTTCAGGGTCATGATGTCGTCCTCGGAGACAAAGCTCATCTCCTCGTCCACCTGGGTGAACTCGGGCTGGCGGTCTGCGCGCAGATCCTCGTCGCGGTAGCAGTGGGCTAGCTGGAAGTAGCGGTCAAAGCCGGACAGCATCAAAATCTGCTTGTAGAGCTGCGGGCTCTGGGGCAGCGCGTAGAAGTGGCCCGGCTGCACACGGCTGGGAACGAGATAATCGCGCGCGCCCTCGGGCGTGGACTTGATGAGGGTGGGCGTCTCGATCTCGGTGAAATGGTTCTCGCAGAAATAGTTGCGGATGATCTGCATGATCTTGCTGCGCAGCACGATGGGCTCATGCATGGACGGACGGCGCAGGTCCAGATAACGGTAGCGCAGGCGCAGGTCGTCGTTGACGTTGATCTCGTCGCGCAGCTCAAACGGCGTGGTCTGGGCTTCGCTCAGGATGCGCAGCTCGCTGACGTAGAGCTCTACATCGCCGGTTGCGATCTTATCGGTCTTGGCGGCGCGCTCACGCAGCTTGCCGCGGCAGATAACAACGTACTCGCTTTTCAGGCTCTCGGCCTTGGCGAAAACGTCCTTCGGCGTATCCTCATCGAACACCAGCTGCAAAATGCCGGTGGTATCGCGCAGGTCGGCAAAGATGATGCCGCCCTTGTCGCGGGCGCGGGCGATGGAGCCGCAGACGGTCATTTCCTGACCGGCCATGGCAAGCGTGACTTCGCCGCAATAGTTTGTGCGGCGCAGACTGCCCAAAGTTTCCATATTTCCTGTCCCCTTTACGGTTTTATCTTTTACTAAAATATTATTATAACGCGCCGCTGTGCATTTGGCAAGAGGGCGGCGGGCAAACGCGTGCGGATTTTGCCGGATTTCCGGCTAATTTGTTTTGCAAAGCGTATTGACAATTTTCTATTTGCCTGCTATAATAGTAAAGCTGTGAGCACCACAGTGTATACGTGCCTGTAGCTCAGTTGGTAGAGCATCTGACTTTTAATCAGAGGGTCCAGGATTCGAGTTCCTGCAGGCGCACCAAGACCGGTTGAAACCGCAAGGTTTCAACCGGTTTTTGCGTTGCTGCGGGCGTAGGGGCCGGGCATGCCCGGCCCTGCCGTGTATGGCGGACGGCTGCTTATGGGCAGGCCGCGGGCCGCATATATGCGGCCCCTACATGGCAGCAATGGTTTTTTCGGAATATCTACACCCGCAAAAAAGGCATGTACGACCTATCCAATCGTACATGCCTTTTTATTTTGTATTCATTTCCACAGCAGGAACAGCACGGCCAGCAGCACACCTAAACCCACCAGATACACCCCGGCAATGGCCAGGGTCGCCTTCAGCACACCCATGACGGCCCAAAATTTTTCTTTGGGCGTCCAGTCGGGGGCCTGCTCCCAGGGGCGGTCATTCGCCGGCTCCGGGGGCGGGGCGTCCGCCTTGCGGCGGTGGGGGCGCAGCGTCGGCGCAGGGCCGATGCCGCTCATATCGGCGATGGTGCGGCCATCGTCCTCGAAGTCGTCGCGCTTCCTCATTTTTCGTACAGATGGCAGACCACGTAATGGCCCGGCTCGACCTCACGCTGCTTCGGCGCTTCGGTCTTGCAGCGCTCCGTGGCATAGGGGCAGCGGGTGTGGAACTTGCAGCCGGACGGCGGGTTGGCCGGGGACGGGATGGAGCCCTGCAGCACCACGCGCTCGCGCTTGACAGTCGGGTCCGGGATGGGAATAGCCGAGAACAGCGCCTTGGTGTAGGGGTGCAGCGGGTGGGCAAAAATGTCGTCGGTCTCGCCGTACTCCACCAGATTGCCCAGGTACATAACGCCGACAGTGTCGGAGATATGCTCGACGACGGACAGATCGTGGGAGATGAAAAGATACGTCAGGTTGCGCTTTTCCTGCAAGGATTTCAGCAGGTTGATGATCTGCGCCTGAATGGAGACGTCCAGCGCGGAGACCGGCTCATCGCAGACGACGAACTCGGGGTTCAGGGCCAGTGCACGGGCAATGCAGATACGCTGGCGCTGGCCGCCGGAGAACTCATGCGGGTAGCGGGTCTTGTGGTAGGGCTGCAGGCCGCAGTCGTCCATGACCTGGTCGATATAGTCGTCGAACTCATTCTTCGGCACAAGGTTGTGCTCACGCACGGCCTCGCCGATGATCTCGCCGACGGGCAGACGCGGGGACAGGCTGGAGAACGGGTCCTGGAAGATGATCTGCATCTTGGTGCGCAGCTCACGCATCTCGGCGGGGGTCATGTCGTAGACCTCCTTGCCGTTGAACAGCACCTGGCCGCCGGTCTTTTCGCCGCCCAGGCGCAGGATCGTGCGGCCCGTGGTGGACTTGCCGCAGCCGGACTCACCGACAAGGCCCATCGTGCAGCCGCGGCGCAGGTTGAACGTCACGCCGTCCACGGCCTTGACGTGGCCCACGGTCTGGGACAGCAGGCCGCCCTTGATGGGGAAATATTTCTTGAGGTGGTTGACCATCAGGATATACTGAGGGTCATAGGTGACGGGGGTGTAATCGTTTTCAATCAGGTGCTTACCCTTGTTTGCCATGCGTCACTCACCCGCCTTTCTGTTTTCTTCATAGTAGCGGTAGCAGCTGACCTTGTGCGTCGGGGACAGGCTGATCTCGCAGGGGTACTCGCCGCTGCAGCAGGGCAGCTGCAGCTCGCAGCGGTCCTTGAAGTAGCAGTAGTTCGGCATATCAACGGGGTTGGGGACCTTGCCGGGGATGGAGTACAGGCGGTCCACTTTTTTGCCGACAACGGGCTTGGACGCCATCAGGCCGATGGTGTAGGGGTGGCTCGGGTGGGCAAAGATCTCCTCGACAGTGCCCTTCTCGACGACACGGCCCGCGTACATGACGACGACATAGTCGGCCATCTCGGCAATGACGCCCAGGTCATGCGTGATGAGCATGATGGACGAATTGATGCGGTCCTTCAGGCTGCGCAGCAGGTCGAGGATCTGTGCCTGGATCGTCACGTCCAGCGCGGTGGTCGGCTCGTCGGCAATGATGATCTTCGGGTTGCAGGCCAGCGCCATGGCGATCATGACGCGCTGGCGCATACCGCCGGACAGCTCATGGGGGTACATCGCGTAGACGCCCTCGCTGTTGGCGATGCCGACCATCTCGAGCATCTCAATCGTGCGCTTCTTGATGTCCTCCTTCGTCTTGCCCTCGCCCTCGTGCAGGGCGATGACCTCGTCGATCTGGGCACCGATGCGGAACACCGGGTTCAGGCTCGTCATAGGCTCCTGGAAGATCATCGAGATATAGTTGCCGCGCAGGCCCTGCATCTTGTCCGCCGGGGTCTTGGCAATGTCGTAGGCTTTGTCATTGCCGAGGTTCAGCCGGATGGCACCCTCGACGATCTGGCCCTGGGGGCGCTGCAAAAGCTGCATCAGGGACAGGCTGGTGACGGACTTGCCGCAGCCGGACTCGCCGACGACGCCGACGGTCTTGCCGATGGGCACTTCAAACGAGACGCCGTCGACGCTCTTGACGACGCCGGTGTCGGTGAAGAAGTAGGTGTGCAGGTTATCGAACTCCACCGCGTTGGAGGGGTCCTTCATCTGGGTGGTGTACTCGGACTCGGGCACGTTGCGGCGCTTGCGGCGCTTTTCGTACTGATCCGTGATGCGGCGGTTTTCCTTGGAGATACGCCGCGACTCTTTGGCGGAAAGGTATCCGTCCTGATTTTTAGCCATCGTGTGTTTCTCCTTCCAATCAGCGTTTCATCTTGGGGTCAAACGCATCGCGCAGACCGTCGCCCACAAAGTTGAAGCCCAAAACGGTGAGCAGCAGGCAGACACCGGCAGGGATCCAGATGAACAGGTAGTTCGTCATGACGTAGGCGTTGTTGACGTCGTTGATGATGTTGCCCCAGGAGGCAAACGGGTACTTGACGCCCAGACCCAGGAAGGACAGCGTGGCTTCGGTCAGGATGGTGGAGCCGAGGCCCATCGTGCAGGTGACGATCAGCTGCGGGATGACGTTGGGGATCAGATGGCGGAAGATGCGGTGCCAGACCTTGATGCCGCAGGCCTCGTTGGCCAGCATGAACTCCTGCTCGCGCAGGGAGAGGATCTGGCCGCGAACCAGACGGGCAATGCTCGGCCAGCCGAGGAAGCCCAGGATCAGCATCAGGTACATCATGCGCTTCCAGGAATCGACGCGCATCGCGTCCATGGCCGCACCGATGATGATGATGACGGGCATCGAGGGGATGCAGTAGAAAACATCGACGACACGCATAATGATGTTGTCGATCCAGCCGCCGAAGTAGCCGGAGATGCCGCCCATCAGGATGCCGAGGGACGCTTCAATGACAACAACGATGAAGCCGATGATCAGCGAGACACGTCCGCCGTACATCAGGCGGGTCAGCATGTCCATGCCGTTCGTGTCGGTGCCGAGCCAGTGCTCCTTGCTGGGGGCGGCGTAGCGGTCATAGACGTAGGTCTCGGTCATCTGCTTGACGCTCCAGACCTTGGCAGAGGCGTCGTAGACAATGTCATACTCGGCCTCGTTGCCCTCGGCGTCGGTGTAATTGAACTTGGCGGCGTTGTCGTCGATGGCCTCCTCGAGGCGGTTCTTGAAGTCACGGGTGACGACGACGCTGGAATCGGCGGCGGAGACGACGAGGCGGCTGACGTAGCCCAGCTCCTCACCGCCTGCGAGGATGTTGCCGTCCGCGTCGAGGGTGTAGTCCACGCCGTCGGCGGCGAACTCCTTCTCCCCTGCCGTCATGGCGGTCAGGGCAGCCAGCTTGACGTCAAAGCTGAACTTCGGCGCACCGTCGGCCTCGTTCACGAGGTCGCGGCTGGCGTAGCCCATGATGTCCCTGCCCTGATAGACAACGTAAAAGTCGTCGCTCTGGATGTCGACGGTGTAGTCAACATCCTTATAGTTGAATTCCGTATTGCCCTTCTTGACGGCCTCCAGTGCCTTGCTCTGGGCGATGGAGCCGAAGTTCTGCCCATCGGCCACAACAAAGCGCATCGTATCGTTGCGGGTAACGCCGACGAACTCCTTGGACATCTGGGTGTAGGTGAAGAACTGCTCGTCCTGGCCGTAGGGGCTGACAAGGCCGCCGACGAAGGAGAACAGGAACATGGCCACCAGAATGGACAGACCGACGACAGCCAGACGGTTGCGGAAGAACCGCTTGGCGACGAGCGCGCCCGGGGACAAAACCTTGACGCGGCGGTCATCGTTCAGGGAGTACTGCTCCTGCTTCGGGTTCTGGTTCTGCGTATTTTCGCTCATGGGTGTGCAGTCTCCTTTCTTTAAGAAATGCGCACGCGCGGGTCGACCACGCCGTACAGAATATCGGTCAGCAGGTTGCTGGCCAGCGTCAGCACCGCCATGAAGGACAGGTAGAACATCGTGAACGGGATGTCGCCCGCGACCATGGACTGGTAAGAGATGTAGCCGATGCCCGGGATGGAGAACAGTGTCTCGGTGATGAGGGCACCGCTGAACAGGCCGGGCAGGCTGCCGCCGATGATCGTGACCAGCGGGATCAGCGTGTTGCGGAAGGCGTGCTTATAGATGACCGTGCGCTCCGACAGGCCCTTGGCGCGGGCCGTGCGGATGTAGTCGGCGTTCAGGACCTCGAGCATGTTCGTGCGGGTATAGCGCATGTAACCGCCGATGGAGACAATGACCAGCGTGACGATGGGCAGGACCAGATGGTTGGCCTTGTCCAGGAACTGGCCCATCGAATCCAGCTGGGCGTAATCGCGTCCGACGAGGCCGTACAGGTCGAACCAGCCGAGCTTGACCGAGAAGAACAGCTTGAGCAGCGTGGCAAAGAAGAAGGTTGGCAGCGAAATACCGACCAGCGCCACAGAGGTGATGACATAGTCCGCGCGGCTGTACTGCTTGGTAGCAGCCAGCACGCCGAGGGGCACGGCGATCACGAGGGACAGCACAAAGGAGATGCCGCCCATGATGACAGACAGGCCGATGACCTCGGTGAATTTCTGGGTGGCAGGCACGTTCCACTTCCAGCTGTCGCCGAAGTTGCCGACAACGGCTTTGCTCAGCCAGGTGAAGAAGCCGGGGACGATGTCCAGGTCAAGGCCGTAGGAAGCGTTGAGCTGGGCAAGCCATTCCTCATAGGGCTTGGCGCCGGGGGCCTGAGCCAGCTGCATTGCCATTGTCTCTGCAAAGGAGCTGGGCAGGCTGCGGATCAGCGCATAGATAATGAACATGACACAGAACAGGATCAGTACCGACTGCGCGACACGCTTGATGATGTAGTTTCGCAAGAGTTTTCGTTCCTTCCTTGCACGGTTAAACCGCGTTTATTTTGCAGGGAAATGCCGTAATGTGGGCATCCCCATCCCACGCAGGGACGACGCCCTGCGTGGGAGTGGGACGACCATATTAGTAGTCGCTGCTTGCCTCCCTCTGCGAGGGAGGTGGCCCGTAGGGCCGGAGGGAGAGAACCTTGCCACAGCCCGAAACATTTCGGACTTCAGCAGGCTCTCTCCCCCACCGCCTGCGGGCGGAGCCCCCTCCCAGAGGGGGCCAAGGGCTTGACAGCAAGCAACCGCCCTTGGCGGGCGGTCACCTGCGTTTCACAACGGTAAGTTGAACTTAGTTCAGCTCGAGGTTGTTCAGCTCAGACTTGTAGGTCCAGTACGGGGTCTGATCCTTCGCGATGGTGTCGATGTTGACACGCTCGGTGGAGAAGATCGTAGCCTCGCTGCGCTGGTATACGGGCAGCTCGACGCCCCAATCCAGGATGATCTCCATGGCCTCTTTGTACATGGCCTTGCGGGCCTCCTGGTCGGTGGTCGCGCGGGCAGCCATGATCAGCTCGTCCAGGTCAGTGTCGTTGATGGCGTAGTAGTTGGTAGCGCCCTGGCTGTGGTACAGCTGGTACATATCGGGGTCATTGGTGGACTGCCAGGCAGCGACCCAGCCCTCGGCAGCGCCGGACTGATAGGAAGCGAACAGGTCAGAAGCGTTGGCCATATCGTTGACAGTCAGGGTGAAGCCGATGGTCTTGAGAGCGGCGGAAGCGTTGGTCAAGGTCTGGAAGGAGGGGTGGTCACCGTTGCCGGAAGCACCGATGTTGATCTGATACTCCATCTTGGCACCGGCGGGAGCGGCAGTGACCTGGCCGTTCGCGACGGTGTAACCGGCAGCCTCGAAGTAGCCCAGGGCAGCCTGCAGAGCGGCGGCGTACTTGTCCTCGCTCTTCATGTCGGAGGTGTAGATCTCGTTGCCGTCCACGTCGGTGGAGTAGGCGATCTGGTAGCCGTCGTCGGTGACGGACGGGGCAGCCCAGGAGGTGTTGGAGATCGGGTAGTTGATGACGGTGGCGGTGTCGCCGTAGTAGGAGTCGATGCCCTCATCGCGGTAAGCGGCGATGACGGTCATGATGGCCTTGCGCAGGTCCTTGGAGGCCTGGGAGGAGGGGTCGCCGCCGACGTTGACGTTCTTGGCGCTCAGGGCGATGTAGCCGTAGCCGCGGTAGTCCTTCAGGCGGGTGGTGATGACGGGGCCGTCCTCACCCTCGACGCCGTTGATGTCGGCGATCTGGTCAGCAACCTCCAGAGAGTAGGAAGGATCGGAGATGTCGATGGTGCCGGCCTGAACGCCGGTGATCTTATCGGCCTCCTGGGTCTCCTTCATGTTGACGTGGGCGACCTTGGGTGCGCCGTCATAGTAGGAGGGGTTGGCATCCAGATAGACAACGCCGTCGCTGTACTTGGAGAAGGTGAACATACCGGCACCCATGGGAGCACTGGTCTTGGCGCGGACGCTGCTCAGGTCGCCCTTGGCAAAGCCGAAGGAGCTGTTGTCGTAGTCGTACAGGCTCTCATCACCGTAGTAGTGCAGCGGAGCGATGGGCATCTGCAGCTGGTAGATCATGGTGGTGGACAGCTCGGTGGTGGTCAGCGTCATGCTGTAGTCACCGGTCTTGACGATACCGGCCACAGAAGCAACGGCGTCACCGACGTTGACACCGGTAGTGGAGTAGGCGTAGACGTCCTCGGGGATCAGGTCAGACAGTTTGGAACCGGCAGTCTCGGCCTCCATGGAAGAGAAGTTCCAGTCGTAGTTCGCGCCGATCAGCTCGAACATATCCTTCGCGGTTGCGCCTGCGGGCAGCTCGCCCAGGTTCCAGGCGGAGGCGGCACCGGCAGCATCGTTAGCGTCGGCGGCAGCGCCGTTCTCAACGCAGTTGTCGATGATCTCCTGGGCAAACTTCACACCGCCGTCGTTGACAGCGTCCCAGAAAGCCTTCTGCTGCTCGGCAGTGAAGTTCGTGTTGTCGGTGTTGTCCTCGCCGGCCTCAGCGATCAGCTTGGACAGCGTGGTCATGGAGCTGCGGTACTCGTCCAGACCAACGATGGGGGTAGAGTACATGGTTACAGAACCATCATACGTAGGATCGAGGAAAACATACATCGAGAAGATGACGTCGTCGATGGTGACAGGCTCACCGTCGGAGAACTTCAGGTCCTCGCGCAGCTTGATGTCATAGGTAACGGTGCCGTCGGCGTTCTCGGTGACAACGCAGTCGGCAGGACCGTGGTAGGTGTAGTCAGTGCCGTTGTACTCGCGGGTCTCGCCCTCGATGCCGTTCAGGACCATCTCACCCTTACGGTCAGCGCCCAGCAGGGCGATCTGGGTCAGGTCGATGACATCCTGGTCAGCGGCAGAAGCAGCAAAGAAGGGGCTGAACTTGCTCTCAAAGCCGGTCTCGGCCAGAACGAGCGTACCGTCGGAAGCGGCAGTGGTGGATGCCTCGGCAGTGGCCGTGCTGTTGCTCTCACTGGACGCAGTCGCAGCGGAAGAAGCAGCACCGCCGCAGCCTGCCAGCATGCCGACGCTGAGAGCGGCAGCAGATGCCAGTGCAATGGCTTGCTTTGTGTTTTTCATGTGGTAAAACCTCCTATAAATTTGCCCTCACCCACAAATCAATATTGTGCTCCCCAAGAGCGCAACACGAGAAAGGGGGAACCCCCCTCTCCGCACCCTGTATCTCTTTACAGTGTACACTTGTCGGTAATGACTTAGCTTATAAGATACCTTAAAATTGACAAAAAGTCAACCATAAATCACACTTTTGTTGCTTTTTGTACCTTTTGCCGAATTTGAGAGGAAAATTTTGTAACCCCCAAAGTCTTTTTCCCCCTGTGGGAAGACTTTTCCTGCTCATCCAAAAAAGCGTGCCCTGCGTTTTTCTGCGGAGCACGCTCTATTATGATAATGTATAATTATTCTTCTTTTTCCCACGGCATCCGCTTGAGGAACCACGCAGCAGCGGCAAAAGCGACGCAGGAGAGCAGTTCAAAAAGTATAAAAACACCTTTCATTCCCCAAAGCATCTGTGCGTCCGCTGCAAACACAGCCACCCCCTGCCCCGCAGAGGCAGCAGCGCAGAGTACCGCTGTCGCCCTGCACAAAGAGGGCAATTTTTGTGCGGTCTGTTCATGGATATAAGCCCGCACACGCGCGCCGCCACGGGTCAGCCGCACCAGCAGCACCACCGCATACAGCGCCAGCACCAGTGCCGCCATGTAGGGCAGCAGCAGGTACACAGGTGCGTGGGCCGTGGCCCCGGGCAGTGCGCCCGCGCCGACGGTCAGCGCAGCCCCGCCGCCGCAAAACAGCCACAGCAAAGCCAGCACCCTGCTGTGAGGGTGCTCGCCCGCATAGCGGTAATGCGCGCCGCGATACTGATAATTGCCGTTCAGATCCTTTTCAAAGTCGTCGAGATAGGCGCGCTTCTTTTTCTTCTCGCGCTCGCGGTCCGCCATCAGACGATCCCCGTCAGATCGTAACTGTCCAGCCACGCCTTGGCCGCCTCGCTGACGCCGCGCAGACAGCTTTCCTCAAATGGCGTGGACAGGCCGGCGTTTTTCAGCAGCTCGGTGAAGGTGCGGCTGCCGCCCTGCTTCGTGTAGGCCATGTAGTGGCTCCACGCATCGGCGCGGTCCTTTTGCAGCATCGCCCAGAACTGCAGGCTGACGGTCTGGGCCAGACAGTAGTCGATGTAGTAGAACGGGCTCTGATAAATGTGCATCTGGCGCTGCCAGTACTCACCCGCGCCGTAGAACGGGATCTCGCCGTCCAGACGCATCCAGGGCTGATAGATGGCAGCCAGCTTTTTCCATTCCTCGTGGCGCTGGGCCGGGGTCAGCTCGGGATGCTCGTAGACGATGTGCTGGAAATGGTCCACCATTGTGCCGTAGGGGATGAAGGTCAGCGCACCCGCCAGATGGCTGTAGCGGAACTTGCGGGCATCCGCGCCGAAGAAGCCATCGGCCCACGGCCAGGCGAAGAACTCCATCGACATCGAGTGGACCTCGCAGGCCTCCATGCTGGGCCAGACGTAGGAGTACGGGATGCGGTCACGGTTCATGTAGGCGGCAAAGGCGTGGCCGGCCTCGTGGGTCACGACCTCGACGTCGTGCTGGGTGCCGTTGAAGTTGGCAAAAATAAACGGCATTTCGTAATCACCCAGGCCCGTGCAGTAGCCACCGCCCGCCTTGCCGGGGGTGGACAGCACGTCCATGAGCTGGTCGTCCAGCATTTTGTTGAAGAACACGCCGGTCTCGGGGGAAAGCTCCTCATAGAACTTTTTGCCCTGCTTGAGGATGGCGTCGGCGTCGCCCGCCGGGCGGGGGTTGCCGCTGCGGAACATCAGGGCGTTGTCGGCTGCGTTCATCGGGTACTGCTTGCCCAGCCGCCCGGCCTGCTCGCGGTAGATGCTGTCGGCCAGCGGCACGATGTACTTGACGACGGCGGCGCGGAACTTTTCCACATCGGCCTTCGTGTAGCAGTTGCGGCCCATGCGGTAGTAGCCCAGCGTGGTGTAGCCCTCATAGCCGAGCTTTTTGCCCATGGTGTCACGCAGTTGGACGAGCTGGTCGTAGAGGCCGTCAAACTCGTCCCCGTGCTCTTTGTACCATGCGCCCTCGGCCTTCCAGGCGGCCAGACGGCGGGCATCGTCGGGGTCGTTCTTAAACGGGGACAGCTGGCTCAGCGTGTAGACGCCGCCCTCAAACGGGATCTGCGCCGACGCGATCAGCTTGCCGTACTCGGTGGTCAGCTTATTTTCCTGTGCCATCTCGTCGAGGATGTCGGGCGAGAACGCCTTGTCCGCAATCTCGGCGTTGACGAACATCAGGTCGCCGTACTCGGCGGTGAAGTCAGCGCGGAACGGCGAATCGAGCATCGCGCGGCTCCAGGCGTTCTGGCACTCCTGCAGCTGGGGAGTGGCCTCGTTCCAGAAGTTCATCTCCTCATCGTAGAATTTGTCGCGGGTGTCAATCGTATTGCGCACGCTGGCCAGCTGGGCGAGCGTGTCCACATGCTTGTTGAGCTTTTCCTCCTCCAGAAAAACGGTGTGGGCCTCGGCGTAGGTGGCAGCCGCCTTGAAGCGGGCCAGCAGGTCAGCAAACTGCTGCTTGATGGCGTCCAGGTCGGGGCGTGCATAGGGCATTTCCGAAAATTTCATAGTGTATCTCCTTTACGGACAGTTTTGTCTGTATTATAGCACAGCGGCGGGCAAAAAGCAAAGAGGCGCAATTTGCATTTCTGTATAAAAATTCTGCGTTTTCATCTTGCAAATTTGGCGCATGTTGAGTATAATAGAGCTAGTAATATCATAATGAAGGGGAGAATTGAAATGCCGATCTCTGAACCTACCGCCGTTTTTTCCATCCGTGATGACCGTGATATGGAGATCAAGCAAGCGGTGCTGCAGGTGTACCGTGCGCTGGAGGAGAAGGGCTACAACCCCATCAATCAGCTCGTCGGCTACATCCTGTCGGAGGACCCGACCTACATCACGACCTACAAGAACGCCCGCGCCATCATCCGCCGCATTGACCGCGACGACCTGCTGCAAGCGCTGGTCCGTGATTTTGTGAAGCACTAAAACAGTAGAATGTAAAAAATCTCCCGCGTATCGGTTAGGATACGCGGGAGATTTTTTACTTCAAAGCTTTCCCCCTTGGGGCTGCGCCCGCAGGCGCGTGTCGAAGCGCAACCGCCGCAGGCGGCTCTTAGCGCGAAGACTGAAGGTGGCCCCGCATGGCCGGATGAGGGGCGGGTTTGCCGCGGCTTCCCGTTTATGGGTTATAATGGCAAACCTGCCCCTCATCAGTCAGCGGGCGGGGCCGCTGACAGCTTCCCCCGAGGGGGGAAGCCTCAGACTGTCGAAAAAGGTGCGCTCACCCCTGGCCCCCTCTGCGAGGGGGTCGAGTCTGTTGTTTACCCCACAAAAAACGCATTCTGCACGGCGTTCAGCACGGCGGCACGGCCTGCGGTAAAGTTCACGCCGCCCTGCAGATAGCAGGTGTAGGGCGCGCGCAGCGGGCCGTCGCAGGAAATTTCAATCGTGCTGCCCTCGGTAAAGCTGCCGGACGCCATGACGACCTTATCGGTGTAACCCGGCTCATCGGCAGGCTCGGGGCTGGCAAAGCTGTCCACAGGGCTGTTGTGCTGGATGCCCGCGCAGAAGCCCGTCAGCGCGGCGGCACTGCCCGAGTCAAAGCAGGTCACAATGTCGTTGTGGTCGGCGGTGTAGCGCGGCACGGGATTGACGCCCGCCAGCTCCAGCAGACACTGGGCATAGATGGCGGTTTTCAGCGCCTCGCAGACGACGCCCGGCGCGTAGTAGAAGCCGAGGAAGGTATCCCGCAGGCTGTCCTGCGTGCAGCCCAGGTCCCCGCCGATGCCGGGCGCAGTGAAGCGGTGGCTGCACTTTTCGACAAGGTCCTTACGGCCCGCAATGTAGCCGCCCGTAGGGGTGATGCCCCCGCCGGGATTCTTGATGAAGCTGCCCGCCATGATGTCCGCGCCGAAGGCGACGGGCTCGGCGGTCTGGGTGAACTCGCCGTAGCAGTTGTCCACGAAAATCACCGCGTTCGGGTTGGCTTTGCGGGCGGTGTCCGCGACCTTTTGAATCGTGGCAAGGTCAAACGCATTGCGCTGGGTGTAGCCGCGGCTGCGTTGGATGTGTACCACCGTGGCGGTCTTGGCCTTCTCGGCGATCAGATCATAGTCGGGGGTGAAGTCCGGCAGCAGCGGGCACTCGTCGTAGTTCACGCCAAACTCCCGCAGCGTGCCGCAGCCCTTGCCCGCGTCTCCGATGCCGATGACGCCTTCCAGCGTGTCATAAGGGCGGCCCGTGGCGGCCAGCAGGGTGTCGCCGGTGCGCAGCAGACCGAACAGCGCGACGGTCAGCGTGTGGGTGCCGCTCATGAACTGCGGGCGCACCAGTGCGGCCTCGGCCCCCATGCAGCGGGCAAAGACCTCCTCCAGCTTGTTGCGGCTGTCGTCCCAGACGCCGTAGCCGCTGGACCCCCAGAAATGCCGTGCCTCGACGCCGCAGTCGGTGAAAGCGCGCAGCATTTTGAGCTGGTTGTAGTCGCGGATCTCCTCCACATGGGCAAACTGCGCACGGCAGAGGTCGAGGGCCTTGCGGTCCAGCGCCAGCACTTCGGGGCGCAGGTCGTAAAATTGTTCGATCATGTAGTATTCCAATCTGTAGTATAATGTTGAATTTTGCCGATTTGTAAAAATCCAAGCTGTGCATAAAAGCCGCACAGCGCCGGGAAGCAGGCGAACCGCACCGCGCGTTCGGCGGTCAGCTCATTCGCCAGCCCAACAATCAAATACCGCGCCAGCCCCCTGCCCTGCCACGCGGGGTCGGTCACGCCCGCGGCCATGTAGCTCTCGGTATCGCTCTGCTCGTAGCAGCCCACCGTGCAGACGGGTCTGCCGTTGTGCAGCAGCGCGCGGCAGGTGCCCACCCCGTGGGCCAGCGCCGTGCAGGCCGCGGAGTAGAACTCGTCGGCCTCGGCGTCGCTCTCGGCAAAGACAAGGCGGCTGACCGGCAGCATCGACGGCGCTTTGTCCGGGATAAGCTCCGCCGGGGGCGCGGGCGGCAGCGGCAGGGCACGGCCCTTTGGCAGCTCCCACAGCGTCAGCGGCGCGGCGGGCTGCCAGCCGGGCAGGGTCAGCGGGTGCTCGGTTCGCAGGGTGTCGGCGTGCAGAAAGCGGAGAAAGCCCGTCAATTCCTCCCGGGCGTCCTCCCCCGCTTCCCCGCCGGGCAGCGCACCGCAGAGCACCGCCGACCCGCCGCGCAGCTCCAGCACCGCGGAGCCGGGCAGCAGGTAGAACGCCCACCCGCTGGCAGGGTGGTTGCCGAACAGGTGCAGGTGCGTGCCGAGGACAGCCTCAAAATAGGGCTTGCCGGACAGACGGCGGAGGTATTCTGCTTTATCTTCCGCAGTGGAGACGGATTGAATCATAGGGGGACCTTTTCCAGCGTGGGTTTCGGGCAGTGGGCAGGCGGCTGAACCCCTCAGGCCTCGCAAGCTCGGCCAGCTCCCCTGATGGGGCGCCTTTTTGCGCGGGCTGCGCCCGCGTGAAAGCCTCCCCATCAGGGGAGGTGGTCGAGCGAAGCGATGACCGGAAGGGTTCTGCCCGTCCGCCTCAGCCGCTTACTTCAAATTCTTCACGATATTCTTATAATCCCGTCCTCTGACCTCAAAATTCGGGTACAAGTCAAACGACGCGGAGGCGGGCGAGAGACTGACGACATCGCCCGGTTTGGCGGCACCGCGCGCCAGCTCGACGGCGTGCTGCATACTGTCGGCGTGCAGGATGGTCAGGCCGCTGTCGGCAAAGCCGTCGCACTCGCGGACGGCCTTCTCGATGCGGGGGCCGGTAGCGCCCATCAGCACCAGCGTCTTGACGTGGGCGAGAATCTCCGGGGCCAGCGGCTCATAGGGGATCTTTTTGTCGTAGCCGCCCGCGATCAGGATGATCTTCTGGTCAAAGCTGCGCAGACCCGCAATCGTGCGCGTGGGGCTGGACGCGATGGAGTCATTGTAGTAGGTCACGCCGTCCAGCGTGCGGACCGGCTCAATGCGGTGCTCGACGCCGGTGAAGGTCGAGCCGACCTGACGCATGGCCTCGATGGGCACGCGGCCCCAGACGGCGGCGCAGGCGGCCAGCAGGTTTTCCACATTGTGGAGGCCGCGCAGTTGAATCTCCTTGCGGGGCAGGATTGGCGTCACAACGCCGTTCTCGGCATAGCAGAGCGTGTCGTCGCTCTCGCGCAGGAACGCGCCCCTGTCGGTCTCGTGCAGGCGGGTGAACCAGACCTGCTCGCCCTTGCAGTCCTTCTCCATGCCGCGGGTGATGTCGTTCTCAAAGCCCAGCACGGCACGGCAGGGCGGGGTCTGCCACAGCAGAATGTTGCGCTTGGCGTCGATGTACTCCTGCATATCCTTGTGGTGGTCGAGGTGGTTGGGGGTCACGTTCGTGACGACGGCCACCTTCGGGCTGCGGCGCATGCTGATGAGCTGGAAGCTGGACAGCTCGACGACGGCCACGGCGTCGGAGGTCACGTCGGCCAGCTGGGGCAGCAGCGCCGCACCGATGTTGCCGCCCAAAAAGACCTTGCGGCCCGCAGCCTCGAACATCTTGGAGATCAGCGTCGTCGTCGTGGTCTTGCCATCGGAGCCGGTCACGGCCACGATCTCGCAGGGGCAAAACTCAAAGAAAAGCTCCACCTCGCTCGTGACCATTGCGCCGGCTTTCAGCGCGGCCTGCAGTGCGGGCTTGTAGTACTCATAGCCCGGCGTGCGCATGATGATGTCCTGCCCGGCGAAGCCGTCTGTATAATGCTCGCCCAGACTCAAATTCACCTTCAGGCGGCGCAGCGTGTCGGCGTAGTCACCGAAGTCATCCAGGCTCTTTTTCTGGTCGCAGAGCGTGACCTGCGCGCCCAGCTCGACAAACTGCTCAATGCAGCGCTTGTGGCTGACGCCCGCACCGATAAAGGCAACCTTTTTGCCCTGAATAAGCTCTTGCAGCTGTTGGATCGGCAGCATAAATATCTCTCCTCTGGCGTAGTTTCTACTTCTATTATATACAAAATGCCGTATTTCTGCAACAAAATTCGGCCCGCCAAGGCGGACCGAAGGAAAATCATGATTACTGCTCGCCGCCCATGGGGATGCCGTGCTTGTCCAGCAGGGTGCGGATCTTGGTCATCGGGTCAATGATGGAAGAAACGCTCTTGTCGTGGTTGATAGCCGCGATGAAGTAGGCGGTATACTTCGAGACGTCGACGTCGTAGTACCACTCGCGCTCCAGCAGTTCGGGCTTGCGGTAGGTCAGGTTCGTGCCCAGAACGGCCTTGATGATGCCGTCATTGTAGGCCTTGTCGAACTTCTCCAGACCGGCGGTGAACAGCGGGAAGGTGCAGCAGGTGAAGATGTTGCGGGCACCGCGCATCTTCAGCTCGTAGGCGATGTCCAGCATGGACTCGCCGGAGGCGATGATGTCGTCGGCGATAAAGACGTCCTTGCCCTCAACGCTCTCGCCCAGATACTCATGGGCGACGATGGGGTTGCGGCCATTGACGATGCGGCTGTAGTCGCGGCGCTTGTAGAACATGCCCAGGTTGCAGCCCAGCACGCTGGAATAGTACATGTTGCGGTTCATGGCGCCCTCGTCGGGAGAGACGATCATGAAGTTATCCTTGTGGAAGGAAACGTCCGGCACATGATGCAGCAGGCACTTGAGCACCTGATAGGTGGGCATGACGTTGTCGAAGCTCATGGTGGGCACAGCGTTCATAACGCGGGGGTCATGGGCGTCAAACGTGATGATGTTCTTGACACCGACGTCGCGCAGCTGCTGCAGCGCAAAGGCGCAGTCCAGGCTCTCACGGCTAACGCGGCGATGCTGGCGGCCGCCGTACAGGCTGGGCATGATGACGCTGATGCGGTGGGCGCGGCCGGCAACGGCCTGGATCAGACGCATCAGGTTCTGGAAGTGGTCGTCCGGGGAGAGGTGGTTCTCATATCCGAACAACTGATAGGTAACGCTGTAGTTGCCCGGATCGACGAAGATATACAGGTCGTCGCCGCGGGTGGACGCCTTGACGAGACCCTTTGCGTCGCCGGACTGGAAACGCGGGCAGTCGGACGGGATGATGAAGGTGTCGACATCCGTGTTGCCGACCTCGCGCGCCCAGCGGACGAGGTGACTGTCAACGAGTTTGCAAAGTTCCTCTGCGCCGGGACAGGCAATCAGACCGAGATCGGCGATTGCGTCCTCTTTGGCAAAGAAATCACGCGGGCCAAGATTCTGTTCAGCCATTACAGGTACTCCTTACTTCCATCTTGTGTTGTCAATACCACAGGGGCGCGGCATGCCGCAATGCCCCATTTACTAGTATTGTAGCACAGCGGCGGCATAAAATCAGCCCTGCAAGGCAAGAATTTCAGTTTTTTCGACATTTTCCGCGGTTTAAACATTGTGAACCACGCAAGTAGCAAAAAATTCTGGCGGATTTTACAAAAAATTTGCAAACGGACATTTGGCAGGAGGGTTGCCGGGTCCTTTATGGGGCGGAGGTGCAAAAAACGCGTCCGCCGGGTTTCCCTCGGCGGGCGCAGTGCGGTTTATGGGTATTTACTTTTCGTTCTCGTCCTGGACCTTGCGGGGGGTCAGGCGGACCTCCTGGACGCGGCGGTTCGTGGCGCGAGTGACGGTGCCGTCAAAGTCGCCCCAGATGAACTTGTCGCCCACCTTGGGCAGACGGCTCAGCTTCTCCTGGACCAGGCCGCCGATGGCGACGGCGTCAATGTCGTCGTCCTCCTTGATGCCCAGCTCGTCGGCGGTGTCGTCAACACTGGCGCTGCCGGAAATCAGCCAACTGCCGTCGGACTGCTGGCGGACGTCCTCGACCACGTCGTCGTGTTCGTCCCAAATCTCACCGACCAGCTCCTCGAGAATATCCTCCAGCGTGATGATGCCCGCCGTGCCGCCGTACTCGTCGACGACGACGGCCATGTGGTGCTTGCTCTC
>ULWD01037268.1_pt1 | contig 20968 bp, 17 predicted proteins | sample 1960011 | NCBI WGS metagenome assembly ULWD01 (sample SAMEA4835803, study PRJEB28245) | human gut metagenome | biome: gut microbiome; material: fecal sample | place: Denmark | collected 2008 | reverse complement strand
GTGTTTTTTCCCATGTTTATTTTTTCCTCCTTCTTTTGACTTGTTATTCAAAGGGATGCTTTTTGATAACTGAATTTTTTCTGTTCTATTTATAACTTATCATTTTGCACATTTCTTGTCAATATTTTTTGTGTATTTTATTGTTTTGTGTCTAATATTTCCATTTTTACAACTCTTCTACTTCTATTTTATCTTTTATTACAACAATTGCATAACTTCTTAAATTTGGTATTGCTTTTAATTCTTCTTTTTTAGTATATCTTTCTAATTGTGTTTTTGCTTCTTGTTGTTTTTGTTTTAAAAGTTCTGGATTTTTATTATATTCTTCTTGTTTTATATATTTAAACTCTAATAATACTCCATATCTTTCTTCTAATTTTTCTCTTGGCACTATTAATATATCTGCATATTCTCCTCCAACCTCTAACTCTGATTTTACATATACTGCTCCTAGCATTCTACATATTGAGTAAAATATCACTTTTATGTATTTTTCATCAAAGCGTTGATAATCTCTGTTAGATAAGTTTGTTAAAAATGTTCCTAGTGTTTCTATTGCCTTATCTATTTTTCCTTCTAGTAATATTTCTTTTATCATTTCTCCATTTTTTATCTCTGCATTTATTCCTGCTTTTCTTTTTATATATTCTAAAAAATAGTTACTATAAATTGTTCTTATTACCTCATTTGGTATAATAAATTTTAGTACTCCAAATTCATTTTCTTTTATTGTTAAATATCCTAAATAAAATAATAATGAAATTAGCTCTTTTTCTCCAAAACTTATTTCTGCATTAAATTTCTCTGTCAATTCACTCTCTACTGGTTCTTCTGCTACTATTTTTTCTAATAATTCTATTTTATTCATATTTTGACACAAATCCATAAATGCTTCTATTTTTCTATAATCACTTAATATGTTTATATCCACTAATTTTTTAGGAATTTCTTTTAATCTGCAATATTCATTTAAGAAATATAATGTCATATTTGAATTATATAATTTGTAATTGTTTAATTCGTTATTATCTATTTCATCTGAAAATATATATCCATCATAATTTTCCTTTATTATTGGTAATACTTCTTCTTGCTTTTCTTCTGGCATGTCTATTTCTTTCATTAAATATTTTACATCTTCTTTATTAAATCCTAACATATCATTAAATTCTATATCTTTTGTTATATCATTGGCTATATTAAATCCACTTGTTGTACTGTCTAATGTTATTGGGGCTACTCCTGTAATAAATATTCTATCTACTACTGATTCTGTTCCTTCTTTTAAGATTTCGTACCATTTTCTTATTTTTCCATTTTTGGCTACTAACTCTTTGAATTCATCTGTTCTAAATCCTAATAATTCGTTTGCAAAATGATCATATTCATCTATTATTACATATATTTTCTCGTCTCTTCTTTGTGTTCTAAATGCTTCAAATATACTACCTAATATTCCTTCTGTACTCTGTTCTGGATTATTGTAAAACTCTATTTCATAATCTGCTACAAATCTATTTATTCCCAAATCTACTTTTTCTCTAAATCCTTTCATTGTCTCTTCTACTGTATTTGTGCTTATTCCTGAAAAATTAAATCTTAATATGCAATATCTATTTTTATTTGGTGTTGGATTTTTTCCTATATATGTTTTTCCAAATAATTTTTCAAATTTATCCACTCTATTTTTATCATAATAACATTCTAGTGTACTTGTAAATAATGTTTTTCCAAATTTTCTCGGACGTAAGAACATTATTGTGCTATCTGCTAAGTCTTCCATTTTTTCTATATACATTGTTTTATCTACATATATTCTATTCTCTTCAATTATCTTCTCATAGTTACTTATTCCATTTGGTAATTTTCGCATTTTCACTACCTCTTTTCTATTTTTGCACATTTGTGACCGGTTCTCATCTGTGCAATTTTATTTTACTATATGCTCTGCTAAATTGCAATAATTTTGAATTGTTATTGGCAACTTTTAATCTCAACTCAAACAATTTTCTAGTAATTCAATCTTCACATCTTTATTTGTATCAATTCTGGCTATAGTTCCAATTGGAATAACAGTCTTTTTATCAATATGGCCAAAATTTTCTGACTTAATAATTGGACCTTTAAACTCATCACCAATAGTATCTAATAAAATATCTTCCAGTTTAATTCCACTTTCATGAGTATAATTTCCAAGCCAAATTCCCCTTACTTTATCAAACACACCATTTTGTTTCATATAATATAAGAAATTACTTGCCATTGCAGGTTCAGTTTCAAATCCTAGTTCTTCTAAAAACAATATTTTATCTGTAAAATCAATAGAATATTTTCCAGCAACCATACCACTTGTTAAATTTAGATTTCCTCCTATTAATTGACCTTCTTCAACTCCTTGTTTTATTGTTCTGTATTCCTCTCCTTGCAATCCTAATTCTAAACTTCCATCAACAAATCTTTTTAAAGCTTCTTTTAAACTATAATCAGTTTCATCTGTTGCCACAGTTTTAAAATTAGTTCCGCTAAATGTTACTAATCCTGTCTTTTCTGTAATCATATTAGTTAAAGAAGTTATATCACTAAATCCACAAATAATTTTTGGATTTCTCTTTATATTATCATAATCAATATATCCAAATGTTGAATTGCTGTTATTTCCACCTTTTGCACACCATATCATTTTAATATCTTTATCAGCAAACATCTCATTTATATCATCTGCTTTTTCTTTTGCTGTTGCACTATAATTATTTGTATTAGAAAATATATTCTTAGAATATTTAACTTTAAATCCTAAATTTTCTATTATTTTCTTTGCTTGATTAAGTTCTTCTACATTATCTCCTATAATAGGACTTGATGGTGCTATAACTCCTATTGTATCTCCTATTTTTAGCTTTTCTGGTATTATCATTTTTTCCTCCACTAATCTATTAATTCTATCAAAGCAGTTTCTAACCCATATGTTTCTTTTTCAACTCTAAAAGAATGAATTAAATCTGAATTGCAGACACTGCATATTCCACAATCTATTATGTTTGTTTTTTTTAGTCCAGCTTGTATTAAAATTATTTCATTAATTTTTACAGTATCAATTGACCATCTCTCTTCGCCATCTACTGGAACTATTATTTCATCTATTTCTTTTAAATCTTTAAATTCATTATAAAATGGTTCTTGCACATCTTTATGAACCTTAAAATGACATTTTCTAATACTTGGACAAATGCAACAAATTATATCTTCTGGATTACAACCATATTGACTCTTCATTTTATTAATTGTTTCAACTGATATTCTTTGTAATGTTCCACGCCACCCTGAATGCACATTTGCAATTACTCTTTTTGTTGGGTCAAAGAATAACAGTAAAATACAGTCTGCATTTGTTGTTGCTAATGCTATATTTTTTGTATTTGTCACTAACCCATCTGTTTCTGCGTATTCTTGCAAGTTAAAATCTGGTTCATCCTTTTTTACTTTTTTCTCTACCACTTTTATATTTTTGGTATGTGCTTGATTTGGTTTTGCTATATCTATATAATCTATCCCCACTAAAGTTGCTAATTTTTTATAATCATTTACCGCTTTTTCATATTCTTCTTTAGTTAATGGAGTGGCATTTTTCGCTCTTGCAGTTCTAAAATTTGGTTCTAATCCAATTGCATATGCATGTTTTATTATATCACTATATTCTAATAATTTTCTAAATTGTAAATATTCAACTCCATTCTTTTTTACATGAATAACATTTTCATTTGATAAATCTTTCATAATCACTTAAGCCCTTTCTATCTATTTAGTTTCTTTTGACAATTTACTCAAAATCTCTTCTTTACTCTTTTTGTCTATATAATTATAAGAATTTTCACATCCACCCATATTGAATGAGCAAATACTTTTATAATCACAATATTTACATGGCGTTTTTTTGTCTTTATAATAAGGTTTTAAGTCTATATTACCTCCTAGAATTTCTTTAGAAATTTGTTTAATTATTGTGTACATATATTTTTGCAAATCTTTAAACTGTTCGGCAGTTACTCCACTCGTCTTTTTTTCACTTAATTCTCCATCTTTTCCTATATATGCTGGTACAAGTGCAGAATTTCCATTTTGCAAATTTTTATCATGTAGTTTTACTACTTTTACATCTGCCAAAATTAGGCCTTTCATTTTAAAATTTGCTCTTATTTTCTCTTCTATTTCTTCCTGTTCTAGTCTTTTATCTGATTTTATCATTTGTTCTAACATGCTGAAATATAAAACTCCTGCTGGCATTAAATCTTCTTCTTTGCATGCAGCGTCTAAATATGTTAGTAATTGGATTTGTAGTCCTGCATATACCTCATTTAAATCTATATTTTTAGCTGATGATTTATAATCTATTATTCTTAGATATTTTCCATCTTCCCCTTGTGCTGTATCTATTCTATCTATTTTTCCTATTATCTCTATTCTTTTTCCATCTTCCAAAGTTAATCTTATTGGCTTGTATTTGCCTTTTTCTCCGAATTCCACTTCTGTTCCTAATACTTCAAATCTACTTTGCACAATTGTTCCAATTATATATTTTAGTGCCTTTTTTATTATTTTTTTTAGTCTGATAACTAATGCTCTATATTTCGCAGTTGATGTAAATATATAATTTTTATTTTGTCCTAACTTTGAATCAATTATTTTATTTATTATTTCTGACAATTGTTCTTCTGTAATTTCTTCTAATTTTATTCCCACTTCTCTTACTGTCCCAAAAAATTCATCTATTACCTCATGTATAAATGTTCCTGTATTTAATGTTTGAATTTTTAATTCTTCTTGTGGTTTTATTTTAAGTCCATATTGTAGATAATAAGAAAACGGACAACTTCTATATCTTTCTAGTTTTGAAATACTTGTTATTAATGTATTTCCATATAGTCTATCAATATTATTTTGATCTATTTTATCTGGAATATTCGTATATTCTAATCCTTTTAAACTTTGTTTTAACTTTTCATTCCACTCACTATTTTTTTGATAATAATCATAAATATAATACCATAACTTTTCTATACTATCTTGTTCCTTTAATTTGCTTAAATTGACTATTAATTCTTCATATGTTGTTTTTTTGTTTAATATCTCACTTCTTCTTTCTATAACATCACTTTGTTCTTGTAACATAGGATATATTTTTTTTATTTTATTTATTAGCATTGATGGACGTAGTGCTTTTCCTTGCATATCTGATGATGAGTATAATAAATATAACTTTTCTTCTGCTGTTGTAAATGCTTTATATATATTAAAACTGTCTTCATATAGTTTGTCTATTGTGCCTTTTGCTAACTCTATACCATTTTGTTTTAAAACCTCTCTATCTGCATCATTTAAAAATCCCTCGTCTTTTCTAACACTTGGGAACTCACCATCATTTAAGCCTATTATAAATATTGCTTTTACCTTATGACTTCTTGACCTATCTACATCTCCCATTATTACTTGGTCTTGTGTGCCAGGTATTTTAGTTAAACTACTATTTTTAAAGCCTATCTTTAAAATTTGATTATATTTGTCTATTGTTATTTTGTCATCTTTAAATACTAATACAATTTCATCTAATATTTCTATTATCGTTTGTATGCTGCTTTCATATTCATTTGCTAAATCTATTTGTCCAATTTCATTTAATTCTTGTATTTTAATTTGAACTTTTTCATATATCTGTTGCTCTACTAAAAATTCATAGATTGCTTTTGATATTCCTTCTACTGTTTTATTTTCATCTATTTTATATTTTAAATTCATAAGTGGAGTTACTAAATCTTTTCTTATTTGTTCTAGTCTTTCTATATCAGCTTTGTCTTTTTCTTCATAATTTCCATATGAGAATTCTTTTTTCCACTTGTTTTGTTTTATTCCCCACTTTAAACAGTATTTTTCTAGTTTGAATATATCATCTTCTTCTATATTAGAAAAACCTGTTTTTATATAATTAAATACCGCTTCATATGACCAATTTTTTATAAATATCTCTAGTATTCCAAGTATATACTGGATTACTATATTTTGGTTTAGATCTCTGTTTTCATCTATAAATATTGGTATGTCATATTTATCAAATATTGCCCTTGCTAAGCTTGAATATGTCGCTATATTTTTAGTAATTATTGAGATATCTCTATATCTATATCCTTCGTCTCTTACTAGTTTTAATACATTTCTTGCCACTTCTTCTATTTCTGAATATTGATTTTTAGCTAAAAATAATTGTATATTTTTTATTTGACTATTATATTTTTGTGGTTTGTTTTCATATAAATTTTTCTCTAAATGTTTCAATTCCGAATTTTTAAATCTATATGTTTCTTCTAACTTTATTTCTTCTATTTTCACATCACAATTTTGTGCAACTTCTAACAGTTTAGTTACAGTAACCTCATTTGAATAAAATATGTCTGTATCTGGATTTTTTATTTCATGTAATCCATCTGTACATATTGTTATTGTTACTTGTTTTGCTATTTGTATTAGTTTTTCTATTATATGATATTCTTGACTTGTAAATCCTGCAAATTCATCTATATAAATTACTGCATCTTTAAACATATCTGTTTTGTCTATATTTTCTGCTAATATTGTTAATAAATCTGTTTCATCAATATATTTTCCTGCTAATTGTTCTTCGAACCCACTGTATACTACGTTTAGGTCTTGTAACTTATTTTTTAAATAGATGTCCTCTTGGTTTTCTATTTCTTGTTTTAGTTGTTCTACACTAATTCCATGTTTTTTAAATTCAGTTATTGCAGTATCAAGCATGTCCACATTTTCATCTGTTTTTCCTAAAAATTTTAGTTCGTTTTTATTATTGCTTAATATTGAGTATATGAGCATTGCCTTTCCACATTTACTTAAATTGGTTTCGTTTTTTCCTCCAATTTCACTTATTACTCTATATGCCATTCTACTTAATGTTACTACTTCTGCATTAAACACTGCTTGCGTATCAATCGCATCCATCAATTTTTTTTCTGCTGTAAATGAAAATTGTTCTGGTGTAATTATTAATATTTTATTTTCTTTTTTTATTTTTTGAGCAATTTCTCTATAACAGTATTCACTCTTTCCTGTTCCTGCTCTTCCATATATTATTCTAAAGCTCATATATTCCTCCCAATTTTTTCTAAATTATATATTATGTCATATAAAAAGTCAACAAAACAGATTACCCTGCGTATTGTCAAATACCAAAAAATAATATATAATAGAAAGTATAAATTATAAATAAAGGATAAAATAAATATGAATAAAGAATTTTATGAAATAACTAAAGATTTAATGTATAATCCAACAGTATTGCTAATGAAAAAATATAAGCAACATTATGACACTGATTGTTATGAACATTGTCTCGAAGTAGCTTATTGGTCTTATCTTTTTTGCAAAAAACTTAATTGGGATTATATATCAGTTGCAAGAGCAGCAGTTTTGCATGATTTATTTTTATATGATTGGAGACATTCTAAAAAAATGTTAAATGGTTGGCATGCATTTAAGCATCCACAAATTGCATTAGAAAATGCCTTAAAAATTTGCAATCTTAATGAAAAAGAACAAGATATTATCTTAAAACACATGTGGCCTGTAACATTTTTCAAATTTCCTAAATATAAAGAAAGTTGTGTTATAACAATAACAGATAAATTAAGTGCATTAAAGTCGTTTTATGAATACTATCAATCTCATCTAATGAAAAAGAAATTTCTTAGATATGCTTACATATTTTTTGCGTTTTCGATTTTCAAACTTAATATTTAAAATGTATATTTCCTACATATTTGTAAATAATATGTAGGAATATTTTTTCATTGAAAGGATTTTTTATATGAACAATACAAGAATAGGAAATAAAGAAGCTATAGCATTATTAGTAACTATTACATTTAATCTTATAATTTTAAATGTTACAAAATCAATTATAAATTTAACTTCTTCTGCTTCATTGCTAAACATACTCTATATAAGCATAATTGTAATCTGCTATACATGTTTGATTTGCTATTTTCTAAAAAAGTTTCCAACATTTGATATAATAGATATTTCAGATTATCTTGGTGGAAATATTTTAAAATGGATTATCGGAATTGCATATATCATATATTTCGTATTTTGGTCTGGAATATTATTGCATTTATTTTCCTCATTTTTGCAAATTATATATTTTCCCATGTCTAAACCTTTTTACATTATATTAATATTTCTGATATCTGCTGTTTTATCGTGTAGTATGAAACATAATGCAATATATAGAAGTATTTTTATATTTTTTCCTTTTTTAATTGTTAGTACTTTAATTTTATTTTTAGCAGATATTCCATATTATGAGGTTGATAAAATTTATCCGATTTTTGGAAATGGTTTATTTACAACATTTATTAGCGGTTTGGCAAATATTTTTGCATTTCAGACACTTGCATATATTTACTTTATGCCACCAATTCTAAAAAAGCCTGAAGATATAAAAAAAGTATCTGTCACAGCAATTATACTATCGGCAATATTCCTATTACTTAGTGTCTCCACAATACTATTCATGTTTAGTGGCTTCGTAGAAACTGATGAATTACTCCCATTGTATTCTGCTACCAAATATGTAAAATTTGGTTCCTTTTTTAGAAAACCTGATTCAATATACTTGCTTATTTGGATAATTGCTTTTATGAGTTATTTAGGAATTACCTTAAAATTTTCAACTAATATTTTGAAAAAAATCACTCATTTTAAAAGTGCTAATTTTCTAAGTTTTTTAATTGCTATTTGCATTTTTTGCGTTAGTTTATGGCCCAAGAATTATGCAATTTCCACATATTATTCAAACATAGTGTATAAATATTCTTTCTTTACTTTAGTAATTGGAATTAGTTTTATAGTATTACTTTTTGCAACTATAAAAAAAGCTATTAGGAGGTGGTTATTACGAGCAAAAACGCATTAAATATCATAGTTTTTCTGATTTTACTAGCTATATTTATAAGTGCTTTTTCCAATTCTTATACTTCGCACAATTTAACCAATCTAGCTTATGTATTAGCTCTAGGAGTCGACGTTGGTGAAAATGCAGACATAAAACTCACAGCTCAGTTTACTAGATCTGATTCTTTTTCACCAAATAGTGGTTCTTCTGATGAATCAAATAATCTTATCTTAGTTTCTGGCGAAGCCGATTCTATTTACGGATGTTTGAATTTATTAAATAGTTATATGGGAAAAGAAATAAATTTAGCACATTGTGGTGCCGTAATTTTTTCTGAGGAATACGCAAAAAATGGTATTTCCTCTGAAATTTATAGTTTACTTAATACAGAAGAATTCAGGCCTACTACAAATCTTATAATTAGTACTTGTCATGCATATGATTATCTTTCAAATGTAAAACCAAATCTTGAAAAAATAACTACAAATTATTATGCAACTTTTTCAATTACAAATAAGTTTACAGGATATTTTTCTGATTCAACAGTTGGTGAATTTTTTAATACTCTTTCTGTAGACTCTTGCGACGGTACTGCAACCTTAGGCGGTCTTAATGATAGTGCTCGTAATAAACAAGAGTCATCTTCTAGTTCAGATGATTCTTCTGAATATATTTCATCCGAAAAGAATGAAAATATTATAACAAATCCTGATAATTTAACTGCTGGTTCAAGCTCTATCCAAGGCAAACGTGGTACAGAAAATATTGGCGTAGCTGTTTTTGATAATGATAAATTATGTGGAGAGCTTACGGCCACAGAAACTATATGCCATCTTTTAATAAAAAATAATGTAGGTTCATTTATAATATCTATTGACAATCCTTATGATAAAAATAAAAAAGAAAAAGTAGAGCTCAACATTGTTCCCTCAAAAAAATCCAAGTTCACTGTTGACATTGATAACAATGTTCCTAATATTTATCTTGATGTAAATGTACAAGCTTCTATCTTAACTTTAGAAGAAAATATTGAATATGAAAAAACTTCTACTTTAGATAAATTTTCTACGGCTACCGAAGATTATCTTAAAGAAGAATTAAATAATTATTTTAATAAAATCTCTAAAGAATTAAATACAGATATTGATTGTTTCTCTAACAAAGCTCTTTCTCATTTTAATACAAAAAATGAATGGGAAAATTATAATTGGAAAGAAAAATTTCCAACAGCTAATTTTCATTTAAATGTAAAAGCAAATGTAGTCTCTGGTCAAATGATTACAAAAACATAAAAGTGGCATTATTCTATTAAGCCACTTTTATTATACTTCTTTAAATCCTTTTCCAAGTACTTCCCTAGCATTTGTAATGACTATAAAACATTTTTCATCTATTTTTTTAGCCAAATCTTTTATCCTTGCAGTATCATTTCTCGAAGCTGCACATATTAATACTAATTTATCTTTACTTTTATACATTCCTTTTCCGTAAAGTCCTGTTACCCCTCTTTTAACTTCATTGCTGATTTCTTTTGCTATCTCGTCATTTTTATCTGAAATTATAAATAACAATTTTGTATAATATACTCCTTCAAATATTATATCAATCATTTGCCCATATAAATAAATAGCAATTGCAGAATATAATCCAATTTCAATATGTTTAAAAAATAATACATTTAGAGAAATTATAACTATATCCATAATTATCAAATATTTACTCATAGATATATATGGATTATACCCTTTTATTACTGTTGCTACTAAATCTGTCCCACCAGTAGATGACCCTACTTTTAATATAATTGCTGTTCCTATTCCTATTAAAGCTCCACCATATATACAAGCTAAAAATCTATCTGTAGTTACAGGCGGATATTTGTCAAATATATCTATAAAAATTGATAAACTAATTGTCCCTATTAATGATTTTGCAAAAAATTCCTTTCCCAGTCTATATCCTGCTAATATAAATAATGGGATATTTAAAGCCATTATCATCGCACCCATGGGAATTTTTAATAAATAATATGTTATAGTTGCAACACCTGATAAGCCTCCTGATGACAATTGATTTGGCAATAAAAAAGCCGATGTTCCAAATGCCATTATTGCTGCCCCTAATATTGTTCCTGATATGTTTATTATTTCATTTTTTACATTAATTTTGTTCATAAAAAAATCACCCTTATTACAATTATTTGTAATATCGAGTGATTTTATTCTAAATAACTATCTTTTCTCCTGTTTCCGGATTAAAATATTCGTCAATATTTTGTGGTCCTACTTTTAGTATATCTGTAAAATCATATATATATTCTGGAATATCTCCACCTGAATATTCTCTATTTGTTTTTATAATTATTGGTTCTACATTTTCTTCAAAATCATGAACTGTCATTTCATAAGTATTTCCTTTTGTTGTACATTGTAAATATGTCTGTCCTAAACCGCTATCATCTGCTGCAAATACATAAATATTATAATTTAGTATATAGAAATTATCTGAATTTTGATATGCAAGATGTTTTATATTTTCTATTTCCTTTTCTATTTGATTAATTTTCTGTTGTTTAAATGTTTCAACTGCTATATCTTCTTTTCCCGTAACTACAAGCATATTTACATCTATAAAATAATTACTTTCTTTCTCATAATCTGAATATTGATATGTTTTTCTATAATCTTCTGCTAAAGTATATAAATTTTTATTTCCTATATCATTCTTTTCATAAATCGATTCATTAGTTAAATATCTGTTATATATTGCAATATAATCTGAATACTCCTGCATATTTATGGTTATTAAAGTATCATTATCATATTGTATAAATATTTCAGTTGGAGAAAAATAAAATTCTGTTATTTTACCTTTTTTATATTTATCAATAATTAGTGCCACATCATCTTCAACATCTCCATAATTTGATACAACCATATCACCTGATAAATTGTTTTGCAAATTTCTTTGTACCAAACTATAATATGAAGATTTTCTTAAAATCTCTTCTATGGGTGCATTTGAAGTAAATAATTTATCAAATGTTATTTTTTCTCCTGTTGTCAAATCATAATTTAAGAATTTATGACCTTGATAAAATCCATCCCCATAATCATCTATTTTAGAGGTATAATCTACTGAAAATGAAAGTACATTCGCAAAATTTGAATAATTAGTCGTATTAACAAACACATTTAAAACTTTATCTAAATCACTTATTTGTTCTTTATATGAGTTAATCGCAACAACCTCAAGTTCCTTATTAATTTTGTTCTGCATATCTGCATCTTTTAGTCCATCAATTTGGCAAAAAGTAATTTCAATTTTTTCTTTTGTAGCCCTTTTTTCACTGATACTTAAATCGTTTTGATTATATGTTCCCTTTAAATTGACTCCCTTTACTGTATCTTCTTGTAAACGCGCTTCTTCTTTTTTTGCTCCTTCTGTTTCATCAATTTCTATATTTTTATATATTATTGCTCCGGTTGTTATTGCAATGCAAATTAAACAAAAAACTATTACAAAAATTACTCTAGACTTAATAGTTTTGAACATAGCCCGCCTCCTTTGCAACATTCTGACCTCTTTCAGATTTCATTGCATTTAGTAATTTGCGTGCATCACTATTTTGTTCTTCATCTTTTCTAATAACCGCATAATATGCTGTTTGTAAACTATATAGCCCACTTTTTATATTTTCATATGTAGGGTCTACTCCATTTACCCCTAATAATTTCATCTTATCTTTTGTATACATTGTTGTAGCATAATAATAGTATGAATATCCAATTGCAGTTTTTCCATTTGTATAATCTGAAATGACATCAACTATATCAGACATTGTTTGCGAAATAGTTTCAGTTGTTGGGTCCATCATCTTTTTTCCTTTCATTACTAATGACAACATTCCTGATTGACTTCCAGAATTAGCAGGTCTTTGATATGCTACTATTCTTTCATTATCTCCTCCTACATCTTTCCAGTTTTTAATATTTCCTGTATATATCCCTTGAATTTGTTCCAATGTTAAACTTTCAACAGGATTTTCTGTATTTACAAAAAATACAAATGCATCTTTTACAATAGGCACTATTTCTAGTTCAACACCTTTTTCTTTAGCCAATTTTTGTTCATCATCTGATGGATATGTTACTAATATTAAATCTGTGTCTCCATTTATTAAATTAACATACGCATTGTGAGTTTTTGAATGTGTTACATCAACATCTTTTATATCTGTTCCTGTAAAATTTGCCTTGAATGCTTCTGCAAGTGGTAATGTAACTGTTGAACCATCTATTCTAGGATATGTTTCTAATGAAAAAAGTTTTTCTTGGTTTTGTATAGCCTTTTTCTCTTCTGGGTCTATTATAGGTTTTGTTTTTTCTTTAGTAAAATACACAAATCCTAGCACACACCCCACAACAACTAATATTACAATTACTATTAATAATATATTTATTACTCTTTTGTTTTTCTCCATAAAATTCCCCTTTTACTTATAATCTTCTAAAAATTCAGGATATTTCTCTAGTACTTTTATCTCTAGCTTTCCAGGTTTTATATTTTTATCCTGTTTAACAATTAAGTCTAATGTATACATATCTTTAAGTTTTTCTATATTTTCTCTTTTATGTCCAATAACATTATTTGCATCTTGTGGATTAACTGTTACTTCTACTTTCTTTACTTTAACATTTAACTGTTTTATTTTAGCAAGAATTGTATCACACCATAAACCAGATTCTACTAATTGTCTAAATGCTGGATGATATGGACCTGCTACAACTTCGCTTCCTTCTATATTAGGGTCAGTGATTTCGTCCGTATTTTGCAATCCAACTCTTATTACATCTATTCCTTTTTGATTAAACATAGATACTAATTCTTTACATGTTTCAACCGCTTGTACAACTGTTAGTGGAGTATACTTACCTTCTAGGTATTCTTTTTCTAATCTAGTATTTTTTATTACTAGCACAGGATATATTCTAACCATTTTAGGTCTTAATTTTATTAGTTCTTTTGCTGTATTTATTTCATCAATTCTTGTGCTTTCTGGTAAGCCTACCATCATTTGATGTCCTAATTTGAATCCGCGCCATCTAATCATTTTAGAAGCTTTTTTTACATCTTCAAATGTATGACCTCTATTTGCTCTTTTTAAGATATAATCATTTGCTGATTGCACACCTAGCTCGATTGTTTCTACTTTGTATTTTTTTAGCCTTTTTAATATCTTTTTATTTATATAATCTGGTCTAGTTGATATTCTTATTGTATCTATCTTTCCAGCTTTTATAAACTCGTATGCTGTTTTTAAAAACTCTTCTTGTTTCTCTTCTTCTATTCCAGTGAAACTTCCTCCAAAAAATGCAACTTCTTTCTTAGCTTCTTTATCTTTAATATTATCTAAGTAAAATTCTATAGTTTTCTTTACATCTTCATTTGTTATCATTTTTTGCTGTCCACTTATTGACCTTTGATTGCAAAATATACAATCATTTGGACATCCTAGATGTGGTACAAATATTGGAATTATATAGTGTTTTTTCATTCTATCACCTCTTTATTTTATATTTTGTAGAGCTTTTCTCGCAGCTTCCATTTCCGCAAGTTTTTTTGATTTGCCTTCTCCTACAGCTAGTTTTTTACCATTATATTCAACTTGAGCTTCAAATGTTTTATCATGGTCTGGTCCTGTTTCGTTTATTATTGTATATTTTATTTCTACTTCACCATGTTTTTGAAGTTTTTCTTGTAAAACTGTTTTATAATCTTTTTGCCCAACATGTTTACTTGCTACTTCGATTGGTTCTTTTAAATTTTCTATGATGAATTTTTTTGCTTCTTCTAAACCTCCATCCAAATATATTGCAGCAATTACTGCTTCTACACTGTCTGCCAAAATTGCTGGTCTAACTTCTTTGTTTGTTGTCCTTTCAGATTTTCCAAGATACAAGAAATCACTAAAGCCATGCATCTGCGCTATTTTGTGTAAACTTGTCTCACACACTACTGTTGCTCTGACTTTAGTCATTTCTCCTTCTTTTAAATTTGGATAATTATTATATAAATATATACTTGAAACAAATTCCAAAATGCTGTCACCTAAGAATTCTAATTTTTCATTACTTTCAATTCCGTGTTCATATGCATATGATGTATGTGTTAATGCCTTTTTTAATAATTCTTTATCTTTAAATGTGTACCCAATTTTTTCCTCTAAACTTTTCATAACAACCTCCATATTTTTATAGATATATTATATACTATTTTACGTTTTTTTCAAGTTTTTTCGCCAAAAATCTGTGTAGAAAAAAAAAGAACGAATTCCTTTCGTTCTTAAACAATCTATACATTTTCTTTTATGTAGTCAACTACATCTCCTACTGTAACAACTTTTTCTGCATCAGCATCTGGAATTTCTATATCAAATTCTTCTTCTAATGCCATTACTAATTCTACTATATCTAATGAATCAGCTCCTAAATCATCTATGAATGATGCTTCCATTGTAACAGCTGTATCTGCAACTCCTAATTGCTCTACAATTATTCCTTTTACTTTTTCAAAAACTTCTTCTGAACTCATTACAAGTTCACCTCCTCTCATGTGTCAAATGATATTCATTTTTAATAATCAATTTCACCTGTAACATTTATATTATATGTTCTTTGTTTTGTCAAGCATATTTAAAATATTTTTTTATTTTTATACTACCCATTCGGTAATTTGTTTAAATCTCTTTAATTTCAAGCATTTCCGCTCTTTTTTTCAAACTCTTCTATCATTCTATCTACTGCTTTATTCTCTACAAATTTCTCTGCTTGTTTTATTGTAAATTCAAATAATGTTTCATCACTACTTCCATGTGCTTTTACTACAGGTTTTTTTACTCCTAAAAATAGAGCTCCACCATATGACTTATAGTCCATTGTCTTTTTAAATCTATTTATAGCTGGTAAACATGGGACTGTACAGATTTTCGATATTAGATTTTGCGTTAAACTTTCTGTTAGTGTTCTCTTTACGAATTTTCCCAATCCTTCTGTTGTTTTTAAAAAAACATTTCCTGTAAATCCATCTGTTACTATTGCATCTACCTTACCTGAAAAAGCATCTCTTCCTTCAACATTTCCTATAAAGTTTACCCCTAATTCTTCTGATTTTTCTTTCAATAATTTATAGCTTTCTTTTACTAATTCATTTCCTTTAGTTTCTTCTGTTCCGATATTTAATAATCCAATTGCTGGATGTTCTATTCCAAATGTATTTCTTAAATATATTGTAGACATCTGAGCAAATTGCAATAAATTAATTGGCTTACAGTTTGTGTTTGAACCAGAATCTATAAGTAATAATTGACTTTTGTATGCTGGTAGTATCCCTGCAAGTGCTGGTCTATCTATTCCCTTTATTCTTCCTACAAGTAATGTTGCACCTGCTAATAAAGCACCTGAATTTCCAGCAGAAATAAACACATCTCCTTCTCCATTTTTTAACATCTTAAATCCTACAACCATTGAAGAATCTTTTTTGTGTTTTATTGCCACTGTTGGTTGATCTTCCATTTCTATTGTTTCTGTAGCATTTTTAATTTTTAATCTTTCTGATACTTCTTCTATTTCCTTACCTGTAAACTCTTTTACTTTAGCTCTGATAATTTCTTCTTTACCTATTAATGTTACATCTGCTTTTATTTGAGTTATAGCTTTTATTGCTCCTTTTATGTTTGCATCTGGTGCATTGTCTCCGCCCATTGCGTCTAGTAATATATTCATGTTTTTTTCATACCCTTTCCTTTATATTTATGATTATTCATGATGTTTCTATTTTATTATTGTTTTGTTAAAATTGCAATAGATTTCTAAAAAAAGTTATCTTATTATTAGTTCATATTCCCTGTCTATTAGTATTTATCCTTAAAACATCTTAATAAAAAAAAAAAACAGAATAGAAAACTTTTAAAGTTTTCTATTCCAGATATAAATATATACTTTTTTATCTACCAGAATCATCCATTTTTTCATATACATCTGTTAACACCTTACCAGGTTTCTTTTCGGCATCTTTATTCCATTCTTCTACTTCTGACGTTTTTGCTGTCATAACTTTGTGAACTAAAGTTTCCATAAACTTTGACCTTTTGTTTTCACTGTTTGTTCTTGCATCAGTAATTTTTTTAATTGCTGCTTCTCTCATATCAAGTTCATAATTTTGACGCCATTTTGCTTCTGCTTTTCTATCAAATTTTGATCTTAAAAATGCTATAGGATGAATTTTTCCTTTTTTGCCCTCTGTTAAAAATTTATATATTTCTTCTTTCTCTTCTTTTTTAGTTAATGGTTTAGCTAAAGCTTTAATTTGTGGATCAGCTTCAATTACAGCTTTAATTTCTTCTTCTGTTGGGTCTGCACTTGAACGAGCAGATCCTGAGCTTGATAAAGTCAATCCCATGTCCAAAGACTCAATATTAGATTGAATATTTTTATTTTCTGTTATATAATTTATATTTTCTGCTTCTAGTTCTTTTGTTGCTTCCTCAAAAACTTTTAAAAATTCTTCTGCACTGCTAGCCCCTGCTAATCTAGCACCTATAAATTTTTCAAATCCTGCTGTGTAACCGTATTTTTTTTCTGAATCGACTAATTTGTTATTAACTTCATCTCTTGAATCAGTTATTTCTTTATTAACACTAGTTTTTGCTAGTGATATATCAGTTTTTACATTTTTTGGATCTATTTTTAATACTTTATTTTTTGTATTAACATCTTTGCATTTTTCAGCTAAATTTTTGTGCTTTTCATCTAACTCACCTTGTAAGGCATCTAGTATCTCTTGAGGAACATTACTCATTTTCTTAGTAGTTGCTAAATTTTTTTCTAGTGTTTCACATGTGTTACCAAGTGTTTCAATCTCATCTAATTCTTTCATTAAATTCAAGTTTGCTGTTATAGCATTTAATTCATCTCCTACTTTTTCCTTAAAATCAGCAACTTCAATAATTCTTTTATTATTACTATCTATTTTTTGAGAATTAGCCTTCGCCTTGTTTTCTTGTCTATCTTTTAAATGTTGTGGATCATACTTTTCTTTATACTTATTAATAACTTCTTGTTTTTTAGTAAGTTCATTAAATTTATCTACAATTCCTGTTTTTGCATTTTTTCTTGCTTGTATTGTAGCGCTTATTTCCTTAACTTTTGTACGATTTTTTAATATACTTTTTGCATCTTTGGCTGAGTCATAACTATTAGCTTTGCTCTCTGCATTTTTAAACATCTCTACAATAGTACTTAAATGTTCCTCCCCAAAATCATATCTTTCTGTAATATCTTTAGTATCACCTAATATTTTAGCTATCATTGCTTCTATTTTTTTTGCATCTGTTTCTTTTTCAAACTCAAGTTTGTCAAGTTGACTTTTTATTTCTACTAGTTTTGTATTAATTTCACCTAATGTAGTGCTCATTAAAACTCCCCCTTTTTAATTATTTTTACTTAAATTATCTATTACTTCTAGTTTAGCAGTTATTTCATCTATAATTTCTACATACTGCTCCATTTCTTCTTTTGTTGCTTTTTCAATTACCTCAGATGTTAATTGGTTATTAATTTCTTTTAGTTTCATCATAATTTTCTCTAATTGTATCTCTTGATTATTCATATATTTTCTCCTTTCGTTTTCATACATCTATAATAAATTATACCATAATATAATATTTTTGGCAATAGTTTTTGTCAAAATAGATAACATAATACAAAAAAAGAAGCCAATTTCTTGACTTCCTTCTATATTAATTCATTTATTATTCGATAATATCAGCAACAACACCTGAACCAACTGTTCTACCACCTTCACGAATAGCGAATCTTAATCCTTTTTCGATAGCGATAGGTGTGATTAATTCGATTGTCATTGATACGTTGTCACCTGGCATAACCATTTCTGTTCCAGCAGGTAATTCGATAACACCTGTTACGTCTGTTGTTCTGAAATAGAATTGTGGTCTGTATCCGTTGAAGAATGGAGTATGTCTTCCACCTTCATCTTTAGTTAAAACGTATACTTCTGATGTGAATTTTGTATGTGGATGAATTGTTCCTGGTTTACATAGTACTTGACCTCTTTCGATGTCTTTTCTATCAATACCTCTTAATAATGTTCCGATATTGTCACCAGCTTCAGCTTGGTCTAATAATTTTCTGAACATTTCTACACCTGTAACAACAGTTTTTCTTCTTTCTGTTGTTAAACCAATGATTTCAACTTCGTCAGAAACTTTAACAATTCCTCTTTCTACTCTACCTGTTGCAACTGTTCCACGTCCTGTAATTGTGAATACGTCTTCAACTGGCATTAGGAATGGTTGGTCTACTGGTCTTTCTGGTGTTGGGATATAGCTATCAACTGCATCCATTAATTCTTTGATTGGTGCATAAACAGGATCATTAGGATCTGTTGATGTACTCTCTAATACTTTTAATGAAGAACCTTTTATTACTGGAATTTCATCTCCTGGGAAACCATATTCTGTTAATAGGTCTCTAACTTCCATTTCAACTAATTCTAATAATTCTGGATCATCAACCATATCACATTTATTTAAGTAAACAACGATGTATTTAACACCTACTTGTCTAGCTAATAAGATGTGTTCTCTTGTTTGTGGCATTGGTCCATCAGCTGCTGATACAACTAATATTGCACCATCCATTTGAGCAGCACCTGTAATCATGTTCTTTACATAGTCAGCATGTCCTGGGCAGTCAACATGTGCATAGTGTCTGTTATCTGTTTCATATTCTACGTGAGCTGTGTTGATTGTGATTCCTCTTGCTTTTTCTTCTGGTGCTCCATCAATTTCATCATAAGCTTCGAATTTAGCTTTTCCTAATAATGATAAATATTTTGTGATAGCAGCAGTTGTTGTTGTTTTTCCATGGTCAACGTGTCCGATTGTACCGATGTTAACGTGTGGCTTTGTTCTTTCAAATTTTGCTTTTGCCATTTTTAAATTCCTCCTTTAATTTTTAGTAAAGATTCTGTTTTTCTTTACCTTTATATTATTTTAAATTTAATAACTTCATTAAGTATAAACATTTTATAACAATCTTTTTCAAATTGCAAGTGTTTGCTATAATTCTTTTACACTTTTTGTATTAGTCTTCTTTTTTAGCTCTTGAAGCAACAATTGTTTCAAGTACTGATTTTGGAACTTCTTCATAATGAGATGGTTCCATAGAGTATGAACCTCTACCTTGTGTTTTTGAACGTAAGTCTGTTGCATATCCGAACATTTCAGATAATGGAATAAATGCATGTATTTCTTGCATTCCATCATTTGCATCCATACCTTCCATTCTACCACGTCTAGAGTTTACGTCTCCAATAACATCTCCCATGTATTCTTCTGGTACTGTTATTTCAACTTTCATGATTGGCTCTAAGATAACTGATTTAGCTTGTTTACATCCTTCTTTGAATGCCATAGATGCAGCAATCTTGAATGCCATTTCTGATGAGTCAACTTCATGGTAAGAACCATCAACTAATGATACTTTGAAGTCGATTACTGGATATCCAGCTAAGATACCGCTTTCAGCAGCTTCTCTCATTCCTTGTTCAATTGGTTTGATATATTCTTTTGGAACTGCTCCTCCAACGATTTTGCTTTCGAATTCAATTCCTTTTCCTGGTTCTAGTGGTTCCATTTCAAACCATACATCACCGTATTGTCCTTTACCACCAGATTGACGAATAAATTTACCTTGAACTTTTACTTTATTTCTGATTGTTTCTTTGTAAGCAACTTGTGGTTTACCTACATTACATTCTACTTTGAATTCTCTTTTTAATCTATCTACAATTATGTCTAAGTGTAACTCACCCATACCTGCAATAATTGTTTGACCTGTTTCTTGATTTGTATATGCCTTAAATGTTGGATCTTCTTCAGCTAATTTTGCTAAAGCTATTCCCATTTTTTCTTGAGCTGCTTTATCT
>ULWD01026092.1_pt1 | contig 21139 bp, 14 predicted proteins | sample 1960011 | NCBI WGS metagenome assembly ULWD01 (sample SAMEA4835803, study PRJEB28245) | human gut metagenome | biome: gut microbiome; material: fecal sample | place: Denmark | collected 2008 | reverse complement strand
TCTCGCCGGCAGTCAGGGCTGCACGGGGGATCTCGATCATGGTGCCGACCTCGTACTTCATGTCAACACCGGCAGCGGCGATCAGGGCATCGGCAGTCTTGACGACAACGTCCTTGACAAACTTCAGCTCCTTGACCTCGCCAACCAGAGGAATCATGATGTGGGGGGTGATCATCTTGCCGGTTTCGGCAGAAACCTTGAGGGCAGCCTTGATGACAGCGTTGGTCTGCATCTCGGCGATCTCGGGATAGGTAACAGCCAGACGGCAGCCACGGTGACCCATCATGGGGTTGAACTCGTGCAGGCTGACAACAACGTTGTTCAGCTCCTCGGTGGTCATACCCATGTCCTTAGCCAGAGCCTCGATGTCCTCGGCCTTGGTGGGCAGGAACTCATGCAGCGGCGGATCCAGATAACGGATGGTCATCGGACGCTCGCCCATGATGCGGTACATAGCGGTGAAGTCGGCCTCCTGGAACGGCTCGACCTTAGCCAGGGCAGCCTTGCGCTCCTCAACGGTACGGGCGCAGATCATCTCACGGACAGCCTTGATGCGGTCCTCGGCGAAGAACATGTGCTCGGTACGGCACAGACCGATGCCCTCGGCACCCATGTCAACAGCGTTCTGCGCGTCACGCGGGTTGTCAGCGTTGGTCATGACCTTCATCTGGCGGTTTGCGTCAGCCCAGCCCATGAAGCGCTTGAAGTTGGCGTTCTCGGTGGAAGCGACGGTAGCGATCTGGCCCTCGTAGACGTTGCCGGTGGAGCCGTCGATGCTCATCCAGTCACCCTCGTGGAAGGTGTGGCCGTTGATGGTGATGACCTTGGCGTCATAGTCGATGGCGACGTCGTTATCGTTGCCGCAGCCGGAGACGCAGCAGGTGCCCATGCCGCGGGCGACAACAGCAGCGTGGCTGGTCATACCGCCGCGGACGGTCAGGATGCCCTGAGAGACCTGCATGCCGACGATGTCCTCGGGAGAGGTCTCGAGACGAACCAGAACGACCTTCTTCCAAGCGTCGTCCTTGACCTTCTCCTCGGCGTCCTCAGCAGAGAATACGACGCGGCCGCAGGCAGATCCCGGAGAAGCGGCCAGGCCCTTGCCGATTGCCTCGGCGGCCTTCAGAGCGGCAGCATCAAACTGCGGGTGCAGCAGGGTGTCCAGCTGCTTGGGCTCGACGCGCAGAACAGCGGTCTTTTCGTCGATAACGCCCTCGTCGACCAGGTCGCAGGCGATCTGCAGAGCAGCCTGGGCGGTGCGCTTGCCGTTACGGGTCTGCAGCATGAAGAGCTTGCCATCCTCGATGGTGAACTCCATGTCCTGCATATCCTTGTAGTAGTTCTCGAGGCGGGTAGCGATCTCAACGAACTGATCGTAGACCTCGGGCATCTCCTCATGCAGCTTGCTGATAGGAGAAGGAGTACGGATACCGGCGACGACGTCCTCGCCCTGAGCGTTGATCAGGTACTCGCCCATCAGCTTCTTCTCGCCGGTGGCGGGGTTACGGGTGAAGGCAACGCCGGTGCCGGAACGCATACCGGAGTTACCGAAGGCCATCTGCTGCACGTTGACGGCAGTGCCCCACTCGTAGGGGATCTCGTTCATCTTACGATACACGTTGGCGCGGGGGTTATCCCAGGAACGGAAAACGGCCTTGACGGCACCGATCAGCTGCTCCTTGGGGTCCTGCGGGAACTCCTCGCCCTGCTTCTCAAGGTAGATCTGCTTGAACTCCTTGACGAGCTCCTTCAGGTCGTTGGCGTCCAGCTCAACGTCCTGCTTGACGCCCTTGCGCTCCTTCATAGCGTCGATGCGCTCCTCGAAGAAGCTCTTGCCCAGCTCCATGACGACGTCAGAGTACATCTGGATGAAACGGCGATAGCAGTCGTAGGCAAAACGGGGGTTGTTGGTCTTTTTGGCCAGGCCCTCAACAGCCTGATCGTTCAGGCCGAGGTTCAGGATGGTGTCCATCATGCCGGGCATGGACTGACGTGCGCCGGAACGGACGGAAACCAGCAGGGGGTTCTCGATGGAGCCGAAGGTCTTACCGGTCTGCTCCTCGAGGATGCCCATGTATTTGAAGATGTCTGCCTTGATCTCATCGTTGATCTCACGGTTGTCAGCATAGTACTGGGTGCAGGCCTCGGTGGTGATGGTGAAGCCCTGCGGAACCGGCATGCCGGCGTGGGTCATCTCGGCCAGGCCGGCACCCTTACCACCCAGAGTGTTCTTCATGGTGGTCTGGTCGCCGCCGAAGGCGTCATGGCCCTCTTTGAACAGATACAAGAATTTCTTGCTCATAGTTACCTCCCAAATTGGTGACGTGTTTGCATCACATAAATCATGTCTGCATAGTCCATTATAACAGACCGAAAGACAGATTTCCAGTAGATTGTTAAAAAAATGCTCAATAGTTTCGCTGAAAAGTTGCCAAACTTTTTTGGTTCAGGTATTGCAATTTGCACAAAAATCGTGTATTTTATAATGGGTGGAAAGTTCGAAATATTTTTCGAGCTGTCACTTTTTTCTTTTTGAGTGCCGCGGTAAATTTTTACGGCGAACGGCGTTTTTCGGCTTGCTAAAATGCGCCGCATGTTATACAATATATAGGTATAAGGTCCGTCGGCAACCCCCGTGCGCCGCGGGCACGAAATGAGTGTATAAAGGAAGAACCGCTATATGTCTACCGCAAGAGAGAATTTCGAGCTGGCACAGCAGCGCTATGCCGCCACGTTTGAGCGCCATCTGGATAACGGCGTGAATTTTATCAGCGATAACGTCTGCATTGAGCCGGAGGTCATCATTGCCCCCGGTGCGACCATCCTGCCGGGCTGCATCCTACGCGGCCAGACGGTCATCGGCCCGGACTGCGTCATCGGCCCCAACACCCTGCTGGAGGATACCGTCGTTGACGCCGGGTCCACGATCAATGCCAGCCAGTGCTATGGGAGCCACATCGGCCCCAACAACAAGATTGGCCCCTTCACCCATGTGCGCGTCGGCACCAAAACCGCCGAGGGCTGCCATCTGGGCGCTTATGTCGAAACGAAGAACGCCGACTTTGCCGAGGGCAACACGGTCAGCCACCTGACCTACATCGGCGATGCCACGGTGGGCAAGTACTGCAACTTCGGCTGCGGCACCGTCACCTGCAACTACGACGGCGAGGGCAAGTTCCACACGACCATCGGCGACTATGCCTTCATCGGCTGCAACACGAACCTGGTCGCACCCGTCACCATCGGCGACCATGCGTTCACGGCTGCCGGCTCCACCATCGGCCATGACGTGCCCGCCGGTGCGCTGGGCATCGAGCGCGCCAAACAGGCCGAGATCGACGGCTGGGGCGAGCGCAAGCTGGAGAAGTATATCGCCAAGAAGCAGAAGCTGGAAGCGGAGAAGAAAGGGAAGTAAAGCGTTGTAGGGGGCGGCGTCCTCGACGCCCCGCGGCCTTCCCATAAGCAGCCGCTTATCTTACGCTGCCGGGCCGGGCATGCCCGGCCCCTACGGTACTTCACGATTTTTCAAAGGATATATCTATGTTCGAAATGACCTCCGGGGCGGACTGGCTGATTGCCGGACTGGGCAACCCCGAACCGAAATATGACGGCACCCGCCACAACGCCGGTTTTGAGGCGCTGGACTATCTGGCCGCGCAGTGGCAGTGCGACATTGCCAAGGCCAAATGGCAGGGCCTGTACGGCACGGCACAGGTGAACGGCCACAAGGTCGTGCTGCTCAAGCCGCTGACCTACATGAACCTGAGCGGCCAGAGCATTGCCCCCGCCGCCAACTTTTACAAGATCCCGGCAGACCACATCATTGTGCTGTGCGATGACATCACCCAGGAGCCGGGACATCTGCGCATCCGGCCCCACGGCTCTGCCGGCGGGCACAACGGGCTGAAAAGCATCATTGCCAGCCTGGGCACCGACCATTTCAGCCGTATCCGCATCGGCATCGGCGCCAAACCGAACCCGCAGTACGACCTGGCCGCCTGGGTGCTGGGCAAGCTGCCTGCCGCAGACCGCAAGGCCATGACGGACCGCTACCCGGACATTGAGGAAGCCTGCAAGCTGCTGATGGACGACAATCTGCAGTACGCCCAGAACAAGTTCAACCACTAAGGGGACGTGAATCATGAGTGAAATCCGTAAAAAAGCAATGACCCGTCTGGTGCTCTGCGCTGTAGCGCTCGTCGCCTCCATCATTTTCAGTGTCCTGCTGCTGAGCGGCACCTTTGACGGCAAAACCGGAGGCAGCCAGCCTGCCTCCGGCGATACCATCAGCAGCAGTGCCCCCGCAGAGGGCGTTGACGATCCCACCGCCGACAGCTTTACCGCAGAGAGCGCCTCTGCCGAGGAGGTGCCCGCCGAGCCCGAGGCCACCCCCGAGCCGACGCCGGAGCCCACGCCCGTGCCCGAGTACGAGGGCCTGAGCGTGCAGCCCACCACCTATTATAATGAGGGTGAGCAGCCGACCTACACCGTGACCGACGGCAACAACCTGAACATGCGCGGCGGCCCCGGCACCGACTATGACAAGATCGGTCAGGTGCCCGCCTCCACCGGCGTGACCGCGCTGGGCACCAATGAGGACGGCAGCTGGGTCGTTGTGAACTACAACGGCACCTACGGCTGGCTCAAGACGGAGTTCTTGAACGGGTAAAAGCTCTCTTGCCTCCCCTAGCAGGGGAGGTGGCCCCGCAGGGCCGGAAGGGTTGAACCTTGCGGCCATCCGAAATATTTAGGGCAATGGCAAGGTTCTCTCCCCCAGCCGCTGCGGCGGCAGCCACCTCGCAGAGGGGGCCAAGGAGAAATGTATGTTCAACGCACTTTTCACCAAAACAGACGAATACGCAAGACTGGCGCAGGCGCTCGGGGGTCCGGGGGCTTGCGCCTTATTTGGCATACCGGGGTCGGGCCGGGCGATGGTCTATGCCGCGCTGGCGAAGGCCCTCGACAAGCCGCTCTGCATCGTGACGCCCGGCGAGGCCGAGGCGACCCGGTTTGCGGGCGACCTGAACGCGCTGGGCGTGGCGGCGGCAGTGTTCCCTGCCCGCGACTATGTGCTGCGCCCCATCGAGGGCACGGGCCGCGAGTACGAATACCGCCGTCTGGCCGTGCTGGGCGACCTCGTCGGCGGGCGGCTGCAGGCCGTCTGCGTGCCCGACGAGGGCCTGACCCAATACACGACGCCGCGGGCGGATTTCTGCGCGAACACCCGCAGCCTGCGTCCCGGCGACACACTGCCCCGCGCCGAGCTGACCGCGCTTTTGTACGGCGCAGGCTATACGCGGCGCGACCAGGTGGACGGCCCGGGTCAGTTTTCGATCCGCGGCGACATTGCGGACATCTACGCACCCGACATGAAGCAGCCCGCCCGCATGGAGTTCTGGGGCGACGAGATCGACACGATGCACACCTTCGATCTGGCGACCCAGCGCCGCGACGAGCCGATTGAAAAAATCTACGTCTCCCCCGCGCGGGAGATACTGTTCGGTCAACCCGCCGACGCAGCGGAGAAGATCCGCTCCTATATCAAAAAGGCCCGCGGCAGGCGGCGCACCGCCTTAGAGACCTGCACCGCTGCGGACCTGGCACAGCTGGACGGCGGCGCGATGCCCGTCAACATGGACAAATATCTCACGCTGCGCTATCCCGAGCCCGCGACGATTTTAGACTATTTTGACGATCCGCTGCTGATCCTGGAGGAGCCGGCCTCCCTGCGGGAGGCCGAGCGCGCCACCGCGTTCCGCCGGGGCGAGGAGCTTTCCGCCCTGCTGGAGGACGGCGTGCTGGCGGCAGGGCTGGATAAGCTCTACGCCGAGAGCGGCTGGCTCTGGGCGCAGTGCGCCGCGCACCGCACGCTCTGCGCCGAGAACTTTGCCCGCAGCATGCCCGATGTGCCGTTGAAAACCATCGTCAACGCACCCGCCCACACGCTGCCCGCCTGGGGCGGCGAGGTCGCGGCGCTGCTGGAGGACATCCAACCGCTTTGCAGCGGCGGCACGGCGGTCACGGTCATGGCCGGCACGCCCCGTGCGGCGGCAGGTCTGGCCGCCGACCTGCGCACCAAAGGGCTGAACGTCACGACGGACGCGGCGGCGGAGCCGAGCGCCGGGTTGGTGCAGATCCTGCCGGGGCAGCTTTCCGCCGGGTGCAGCCTGCCGTTTGCGAAATACGCCGTGTTTACGGCCCGCGCCTTCGGCGTGAGCGGCGCACAGAAGAAGAAAAAGCGCAATAAGGACGCGCTGAACAGCCTGAGCGAAATCTCGGTGGGTGATCTGGTCGTCCACCAGAACCACGGCATCGGGCGGTACGCGGGCATCCAGCGGATGGCCGTGCAGGGCGTCACAAAGGACTATCTGCGCATCGAGTACGACAAAAAGGACGTGCTGTACGTGCCCGTCACCCAGCTGGACCTTTTGTCCCGCTACACTGCACCGGGCGACAGCGACAACGTGAAGCTGAGCCGCCTGGGCGGCAGCGATTGGGCCAAGACCCGCAAGAAGGTCAAGGCTGCGACGGAGCAGATGGCGAAGGAGCTGATCGAGCTGTACGCCCGCCGCAAGCAGGCGCACGGCTACGCCTTCCCCGCCGACGACACCTGGCAGGGCGATTTTGAACAGCGCTTTGCCTACGAGGAAACGCCCGACCAGCTGACCTGCGCGGCAGACATCAAGCACGATATGGAGGAGCCGTGGCCGATGGACCGGCTGCTCTGCGGTGACGTCGGCGTCGGCAAGACCGAGGTCGCACTGCGCGCCGCGTTCAAATGCGTGATGGGCGGCAAGCAGTGCGCGATCCTGGCCCCCACGACGATTCTGGCGTGGCAGCACTTCAACACCGCGCTGACCCGCATGGAGTCCTTCCCCATCCGCATCGGGCTTTTGTCCCGCTACCGCACCGCCAAGGAGCAGAAGGAGACGCTGCGCGGGCTGAAGGACGGCACCGTGGACATTGTAGTCGGCACGCACCGGCTGCTGTCCGGCGATGTGAAATTCAAGGACCTGGGCCTTGTCATCATCGACGAGGAGCAGCGGTTCGGCGTCAAGCACAAGGAAAAGCTCAAAGAGAGCTTCATCGGCGTCGATATGCTGACGCTGTCGGCCACGCCGATCCCCCGCACGCTGAACATGGCGCTGTCGGGCATCCGCGATATGAGCACAATTGAGCAGCCGCCGTTTGAGCGCCAGCCGATTGAAACCTATGTACTCGAGTACGACGAGGGCATCGTGTCCGAGGCCATCCGCAAGGAGCTGGCCCGCGGCGGGCAGGTATACTACCTGCACAACCGCGTGGACAACATTGAGGAATGCGCCGCGCGGGTGGGCAAGCTCGTGCCCGGGGCGCGTATCGGCATTGCCCACGGCAAGATGACCGAGGAACAGATTTCGTCGGTGTGGCAGCAATTGCTGGACAACGAGATCGACATCCTTGTCTGCACCACCTTAATTGAGACCGGCGTGGACGTGCGCAACTGCAACACGCTGATCATTGAAAATGCGGACCGCATGGGATTGAGCCAGCTGTACCAGATCCGCGGGCGCGTGGGACGCAGCTCCCGCAAGGCGTATGCGTATTTCACCTTCACACGCGATAAGGTGCTGACCGAGATCGCGGCCAAGCGGCTCTCGGCCATCCGGGAGTTCACGTCGTTCGGGTCGGGCTTCCGCATTGCGATGCGCGACTTGCAGATCCGTGGTGCGGGCAGTCTTTTGGGCCACAGCCAACACGGCCACATGGAGGCCGTCGGCTACGATTTGTACGTGAAGATGCTGGGTCAGGCCATTGCCGCGGCCCGCGGCGAGGCCCCCGCCCCCGACAAGAGCGACTGCCTGGTGGACATCACCGTGGACGCATTCCTGCCGGAGGAATATATCCCGGACGCTGCCGGGCGCATCGAGGCATACAAGCGCATTGCGGCCATCGAGACGACGAGCGACGCCGAGGACGTGCTCGACGAGCTGATCGACCGCTACGGCAGCCCGCCCAAGAGCGTGCAGGGGCTGGTGGACGTCTCCCTCGTGCGCGTGACCGCAGCCCGCGTCGGCATTGCGGAGATCGTCCAGCGCGGCGACCAGCTGATTTTGTATAGTGACATCGTCGGGCCAAAGCAGCTGGGCGAGGTCATGGAAAAGTTCCCGCATCGCGTGCTGTACAATGCACTGGGCCGACCCTATTTCAGCCTGCGCGTGCAGAAGGGCGAAAGCCCGCTGGTACTGCTGCGGGATGTGGTGACCCTGCTGCCGGGCGCACAGAATCAGCCACAGACAAAGCCATAAAAAAATAAGCACCTGTTTGCTGCGGTAAAAAGCAGTAAACAGGTGCTTTGCTTTTGGGGTAAGACGCTGAAATTTCTTTGGTCCTTTCTTTATAAAGAAAGGACAGAGGGGGCTTTGCCGGGCAGCCGTAAACGGGCAGAGTCCCTCAGGCGGCTTCGCCCGCGTCTAAAGCCTCCCCTCACAGGGGAGGTGGCCGAGCGCCAGCGATGGCCGGAGGGGCTTTGCCGGGCGTGCATTACACCGCCCGTTCCCCCCTTGCATCACTCAAACACGTTCTCCTCATCCTCCACCACTTCACCAACGTGGTTTCCCTCGCTGTCCAGCCCTCGCTTGTCCAGCATATAGTGCACAAATTCCCGCGCCAGGCCGTAGAAGGTCGCAAAGAGCGGCACACCGACGACCATGCCTACAAGACCGAACAGGTCGCCGCCGACCACGATGGAAAACAGGATCCACAAGGCAGAGATGCCGATGGACGAGCCCAGGATCTTCGGGCCGATGAAGTTGCCGTCCACCTGCTGGATGACCAGAATCAGCACGCCGAAGATGACCGCCTGGATCGGGTCAACCAACAGCAGAATGAAGATGCTGGGGATCGCGCCGATGAAGGGACCAAATACCGGGATAATATTCGTGATGCCGATAAACACACTGATGAGCAGTGCAAAATCGAGCCGCAGGATCGCCATTGCCACAAACGTGATAACGCCGATGATGGCCGAGTCAATGATCTTGCCCACAAAGAAGCCCGTAAAATTCACGTTGGCATAATGGCAGATGCGCAGCGTGTTTTCCGCAGCCTTTTCCGGCAGGAAGGCATGCGCCAGCGTGCGCAGCTGATGGAGCAGATGCTCCTTGTCCGCCAGCATATAGATGCTGGCCGCAATCGAGGTGAAGATTGCCACAAAGTTCGATGCCACGCTGCCGATGCTTGCCACGATCTGCGGCATGGCGGCGCTGGCCATGCTGTAGATTTCCTTGACCATCGCCTCGGAATCGTCCAGCACTTTTGTGGCCGACGACAGGTCAACACCGAAGCGCTCCTGAGCCATGCCCAGCATATCCTGTACGCTGTGTATGTAGCTTGGGAAGTTCGTAAACAGCATGGCGATGCTGTCCACGATCTGCGGGATGACCAGCCATGCCAGCAGCACAAGCAGCAGAATTGCCACCAGATACGCCAGAAGGATCGCGAATCCGCGCGTCTTTTTCTTCTCTTTAAACAGCTTTGTGTAGAAGAACTTGACCATCGGGTCAAGCACATAGGCAATGACTATGCCGCCCGCAAACGGCGACACGATGCCGATAAACACACCGATTTTCCCCAGAAAGTACCCCAGATTGTTCAAAGTCAGATACAGCGCAATACAGGCCCCGACCACGCAGAACCAGTCCAGCATCGTCTCCGGCTTTTTGGTCCAGATATGTTCCTCTTTCAAATGCTCCGCTCCTTTTACATCATTTTACAAGAGTATTGTACGCTATGCACGCCTGTATTGCAAGGAATAACTTGTTAATTTTCTTGCGGCCCGCCTGGTAAATTCCGGCGCGGCTCACCGTTTTCATCCAGGCCGCGGGCCGTCAGCCCTGCCCCGACAGCCTGTTTGAGCAGCGCCGCCAGCACGGCCAGCGTCGGCACGCCCAGCACCATGCCCGGGATGCCGAACCACGCCCCGCCCACCACGATGGCCAACAGCACGCCCAGCCCCGGCAGGCCGGTGGCCCCGCCCAGAATGCGCGGCGCAATAAAGTTGCCGTCCACCTGCTGGACCACAAAAATAATGATGGCAAATTCTGCCGCCTTCCAGGGCAATTCCAGCAGCAGGATGATGAGCCCCGGCACCGCACCGAGGAACGGCCCCAGCACCGGGACAATGTTTGTCACGCCGACCAGCACGGCCAGCAGCGGCGCGTATTCCAGCCCGAAGATCGACATCAGCGCAAATGTTTCCCCGCCCACGAGCAGGGCGTCCACCAGCTGCCCGCCGATGTAGCCGCTGAAAATTTTATTGGCAAGACGGCAGATTTCCAGCACACTGCCCGCGGCACGCGGCGGAAGCGCCGCGTGCAGACACACCCGGGCCGCGCGGAGCAGCGCCTCCTTGCCGGAGAGCAGGTAGATGCTGGCGGCCAGTGCCACCACGGCGTTGCCCGCAGCCCCCGCCGCGCCGGAGACGAAATCCGCCGCCGCACGCGCCGCACTGCGGGACAAACTGCCGAACCAATTTTGCAGTGCCGTACCCACCATCTGCACAAGCTGTTCCGCCGTGGCCGTATCGATGCCGAACGTATTTTGCACCCAGATCAGCAGGCCGCGGATGGTCTCCTCATACGCGCCGAGCCGCCCGGCAAAGGTCGTCACGCTCTGCACGAGCTGCGGGACGATGAGCGCCGCCAGCAGCGCCAGCGCACCGAAAAACAGTGCATAGCTGACGGCCATTGCCCCGCCGCGCCTGCCGCCAAAGAGCTTTTGCGCAAAAAAGCGCGTTGGTATGTCCAGTACATAGGCCAGCAGCAGCCCCCAGCCAAACGGTGCCAGCAGCCCGAGAAACGCCCCAGCCCCGCGCAGCACGCCCGGCAGCCAGTCTGCCGCGGCAAACACCGCCGCGGCGCCCGCCGCCAGCAGCAGCCAGTCCTTCATCGTGTGGGGTGTGCGGTCAAAACAGTTTTTCATTGTCGCTCCTCCTGTTTTGTGGTACACTGTTTACAGCGCATACTTTGTTCACCTTACTTGCTTCTGTTATACCACTTTTTTCCAAAAGATAAAGAGCTGTATGATTGGAAATTACAATAATTTACGGAAAACCGATTTTTTTCGTGAAAATTCGCGTCAGCGCCCGCCTGCCGGGCGCGTCGGTGCTGTAGGGGGCGGCGTCCCCCGACGCCCCGGCACTTTGCTGCAGCCGCACACATCCCGGCGGCATGAGGGCATGCCGCCCTACATCCCCCCCTTACAAGCAAACTGTAGGGCGGGGTGCCCTCACTCCGCCGCGGAGGGGCAAGACCCCTCCCTGCAAAGCCGCTCAAAGGAGGGCTGCAATCCTTTGCACTTTTCCTGCAGTTTTGTAAAATTTCTTCGGCAATCTTGACAGAATACCGTCATAATGTTAAAGTGGTCACAAAGCCGCTTTCTGTCCCTGAAAGGAGATTTCCATGTGGTTTGATACGATTTTATGGCTGGTTGCCATCGTGGCGTTCATCATGGTCGAGGCCGCCACAACGGCGCTTGTCTCGGTCTGGTTTGCGGTGGGCGCTGCCGCGGCCATGCTGGTCAGCTTTTTTAATGTCGGCTTTGGCTGGCAGATGCTTGTTTTTGCCGTTGTATCGGCCATTACACTCGGCCTGATGCTGCCCCGGCTCATCAGTCGGCGCGGCGCGCACCGTGCCCCTGTCACGAACGGCTCGCCGCTGACCATCGGCAAGCAGGGCGTTGTGCTTGTGGACATTGAGCCCGGCCTTCCGGGCCGGGTCCGCGTGGACGGCCTGGACTGGCAGGCCCGCGCCGAGGTCACACTCCCGCAGGGCACCCGCTGCAAGGTCGTGGCCGTGGACGGTGCGATCCTTATTGTCGCTCCCGTGACCGCTGACGCGGCTGCGGTTTAAATCACAAAGGAAAAAGGAGGACCCCCAAATGCTGTTAGTCTTTGCCATCCTGCTCATCATTATTCTGGTGGTTTTGGTGCGCTGCATCGTTATTGTGCCGCAGTCCAACGCCTATGTCACCGAGTGGCTCGGCGTCTACAAGGATACCTGGGGCGCGGGCCTGCACATCCGTACGCCGTTTGTCGAGCGCATCTCCCGCAAGGTCTCGCTGAAGGAGGAGGCCGCCGACTTCCCGCCGCAGCCCGTCATCACCCGCGACAACGTCACGATGATGATCGACACCGTCGTTTTCTTTCAGGTGTTTGACGCCAAGATGTACGCCTACGGCGTGAACCGCCCGATCCAGGCCATCGAGAATCTGTCCGCCACGACGCTGCGTGACATCATCGGCTCGATGACGCTCGACGAGACCCTGACGAGCCGCGACCTCATCAACACGAAGATCACCGCCAGCCTTGACGAGGCCACGGACCGCTGGGGCATCAAGGTCAACCGCGTCGAGCTGAAAAACATCGAGCCGCCGGTGGAAATCCGCCAGGCCATGGAGAAACAGATGAAGGCGGACCGCGAGAAGCGCGCCTCCATCCTGCTGGCCGAGGGCGAAAAGCAGGCTGCCATCACCCGCGCCGAGGGCGAAAAGGAGTCCGCCATCCTGCGTGCCGAGGCCGTGAAGCAGCAGCGCATCCGCGAGGCCGAGGGCGAAGCCGAAGCCCTGCTGACCGTCCAGAAGGCACAGGCCGATGCCATCCGCATGATCAACGAGGCGAACCCCAACCACAACTATCTGGCCCTGCGCAGCATGGAGGCCATGGAGAAGGTCGCTGACGGCAAGGCCACCAAGCTGATCGTGCCCAGCGACATGCAGAATCTCGCCGCAACCGTGTCCGCGATCAAGGAGATTTCCGGCGAAGTGACCGAATAAAATTTTACATTCTGTTTTCCCTGCCCGCGGTGTTCTGCCGCGGGCAGTTTTTGTGGGGACGAACGCTGGCGGCAAGGCGCGAAAGCCCCTCCGACTTCGCTTCGCTCGTCACCTCCCCACTGCGTGAGGAGGCTTTCTCGCGGGCAAAGCCCGCGCAAAAAGGCTCCTCGCTTTGCGGGGAGCTGGCCGAGCTTGCGAGGTCTGAGGGGCTTTTCCCCGCCCACACCGCTCCTTTCCCGCAATTTTTTCTTGCGTTTTCCACAAAATCAGGTTATACTATAAGTAGAATAGTATGCCTTTTTGCGCATACTACATAAAATATTGCGAGGTGTATCAGTATGAAGGAACCTATGGTCATTACTATGGCGCGTGAGTACGCATCCGGCGGCAGCGAGATCGCACAGGCTGTTGCCGACAAGCTGGGTATTCCCTTATATAATAAGGAGCTGATCACCCTTGCCGCCAAAAAGAGCGGTCTGACCGAGGAGGCCATTGCCGCCAGCGAGAACCAGCGCAGCGGCAGCCTGATCTACAGCCTGTACATGATGGGCAACACGATGCCCCTGGCCGACCAGGTCTACATTTTGCAGAGCAACGTCATCAAGGAGCTGGCCGCCGAGGGTCCCTGCGTCATTCTGGGCCGCTGCGGTGACTACGTCCTGCGTGAGCGCCCCAACGTGCTGCGCACCTTCGTCTACGCGCCGCTGGAGACCCGCATCCAGTTTGCCAAGAGCCGCCCCGACGCCAAGGACATGCCGGACCGCCTGTGGGAGACCCAGCTGGCCAAGCATGACCGCGCCCGTGCAAGCTACTACAACTATTACACCGAGAACCGCTGGGGCGAGGCCAAGAACTACGATCTGTGCCTGAATGCGACCCTGGGCCGCGAGGCCTGCGCCGACCTGATCGTGGCCGCCGCCAGGGCTATGCAGGAAGCCGACAAGTAAAAAGGAGCCTTTCACTATGCTGCGCTATGTCAAAAACGGAATGCTGCTGTTGAGCGTCGCGTATATCGTCATCGGTATGCTGCTGCTCATCATGCCCGAGACCAGTCTGCTCTGGATCTGCAACATTTTTGGTGTTGTGGTGCTTATCACCGGCATTGTCTGCCTGATCCAGTATGCCCGCATCCGCGGCACCGGCTTTACCGCGCCGTTCATGCTGGTGGGCGGCGTCATCACGGCGGGGCTGGGCATCTTCACACTGGCAAAGCCGCAGGTAGTGACCAGCTTTCTGCCCATTGTGTTCGGCATCTTCATCGTTGTTGACGGCCTGAGCCGCATCGGTACCGCCATTGACCTTGCCAAGCGCAAGGGGCAGAAATGGTGGTTGCTGCTGCTGTTCAGCATCGTATCCGTTGCCCTGGGCGTACTGCTGGTGCTGCACCCGTTTGATGCGGCGGTCAGCGCCGTCATGCTCTGCGGCATCCTGCTGATCGCCGAAGGTGCGCTGAATTTAGGCTGCATTCTCTACGCCGCCATGGAGCTGCGCACACTGGACCGCATGGCCTCTGCCGCCGCCAATGCGGCCTTGGGTGCCATCGGCGACGCCCTGGACGAGGCCGAAGCCGCCGAGCGCGATGTCGGCAGCGACGGCCCTGTGGTGTACGACGCCGAGAGCAAGGATGTGTCGGAGGACGGTGAATAACCGTTCCGTGACACCGTAGGGGCGCATTCTATATGCGCCCGCAGCGCCGTGCCATCAGCAAACGGGCACGGGCGGATATAGAATCCGCCCCTACAAGCTCCGTTTGTCCTTATTTTGTTTCCCGCGCGAAGGATCGCGAGTTATTTTTAAAGGAGAGACCCCCTATCCATGTATGACCTTATCATCGTAGGCGCCGGCCCTGCCGGCATTTTCACCGCGCTGGAGCTGCTGCGCAAGAGCAGCACCCCCCACAAAATTTTGCTCGTCGAAAAGGGCAAGCCTGTGGAAAAGCGCCACTGCCCCAAGGATAAAACCGGCGTCTGCGTAAACTGCAAGCCGACCTGTGCCATCACCACCGGCTTTTCCGGCGCGGGCGCATTCTCGGACGGCAAGCTGTCCCTGTCCTATCAGGTCGGCGGCGAGCTTCCCGACCTGATCGGCGAGGATTTCGCGCAGGAGCTTATTGACTACACCGATAAAATTTACCTCGAGTTTGGCGCCGACCCGAAGGTCGAGGGCATCTACGAGGGTCCCGACATCAAGGACATCCGCAAGCGCGCTATTCAGGCGGGTCTGCAGCTCGTTGACTGCCCCATCCGCCATCTGGGCACCGAGAAGGCCCAGCAGCTCTACCTGAACATCCAGAACTATCTGGCCGACGCCGGTGTTGAGATGCTGTTCAGTACCGAGTGCGAGAACATCATCCTCGAGGATTCCGTCTGCAAGGGCGTCCGCCTGCGCGAGAAGGACGGCGTCCGCGACGTCTACGCCAAGCAGGTCGTTATTGCCACGGGCCGCCGCGGTGCGGACTGGCTGGAAAAGATCTGCGCCGAGCACAACATTGCCCACAAGCCCGGCACCGTTGACATCGGCGTCCGTGTTGAGTGCCGCAACGAGATCATGGAGAAGATCAACAAGGTCCTGTATGAGGGCAAGCTGATCGGCTACCCGGCCCCGTGGCGCAACAAGGTGCGCACCTTCTGCCAGAACCCCGGCGGCTTCGTTGCGCAGGAGAACTACGACAACGATCTGGCCGTCGTCAACGGCCACAGCTTCAAGGAGAAAAAGAGCAACAACACGAACCTGGCCATTCTGGTCAGCCACAACTTCACCGAGCCGTTCAACCAGCCCATCGCCTACGCGCAGAAGGTCGGTGAGCTGACGAACATGCTGGGCGCGGGCCACATTCTGGTGCAGCGCTACGGCGATATTCTGGACGGCAAGCGCACTTGGGCCAACGAGCTGGCCCGCACGAACGTCCGCCCGACGCTGAAGGACGCCGTGGCCGGTGACATCACCGCCGCCATGCCCTACCGCGCCATGGTCAACATCATCGAGTTCATCAAGATGATGGACGAGGTCGTGCCCGGCTTTGCCAGCCCCGAAACACTGCTGTACAGCCCCGAGCTGAAGTTCTACTCCAACAAGGTCAAGATGGACACCGATTTGGAGACGAACATCGCGGGTCTGCACTGCCTGGGCGATTCCTCCGGCTGGACCCGTGGCCTGATGATGGCCTCCGTCATGGGCGTCCTGATGGGCCGCAAGCTGATGGAGAAGCACGAGTTCTGATTTCCGGGGACGCGGGTGTTCTTTTCTTATAAGAAAAGAACCAAAAGAATTTTAAACAAACGCATGGGGAGAGTGCCGGAGACGGTGCCCTCCCCTTTTTTGCAGGCGGCGGTCTGCGGCGGCATGAGGGCATGCCGCCCTACGCACTCACTTTATGTTATTCGTAGGGCGGGATGCCCCCATCCCGCCGCGGGCAGGCATCCACTTTACTGCCAGCCCGTAGGGGGCGGCGTCCCCGACGCCCCGCACCCACTTCCCGCAAAAAAATTGCAAAAATCTCCAAAACACCCGCTCCGTGTGACAACTTTGCAACATCCGGGGTGTAGAATAGGGGCAAACCAGGCACAGAAAGGAGCTTTGAGGATGAAAAAAGTAGCTTTATTATTGGCGGCAGCCATGCTGGCGCTGGCCGGATGCGCGTCTGCGGGCGATACCGCGGCGACTTCGGAGGCCGCACCGGCGGAGAGTACGGCGGAGAGCGCCGCGGCGGAGGACAGCACAGAAGCAGCACTGCCGGGCGAGCCGCACCCCCTCTCGGCCTATAGCGCCTTCGCGGTCAGCGGCAGCAGCGTCTATGCGGCGGTCCCCCACTTTTCAAGCAGCGCGGACCGTCTCGGCAATTTTGATCACACCACCGTCTACAAAACCGACCTTACCACCGGGCAGACCTATGAGATCTACCGCACGGACTCCGATCTTACGTCCGCGCCGCTGATCATAGACGACACGCTGTATTTCATCTGCTACGACGGCGGCATGCTGGCCCTGCCGACGACGGGCGGTGAGGCGCGCGTGCTGCCGTTCTCCTACGACGACTGGATGCCTGTTTTTTACGCAGGTCACTACCTCTACTGCCGGAGCGTCAGCGCCGCGCCATTCTGCCGTACCGGCGGTATGCGGTTTAACTTGGAAAACGGGGAGACCGCGCCGTGGAATATCCCGGTGGAGACAATGTACATTCCCGATGTCGTCGGGGACGCGCTGCTGCTCTGCCGCGTTGTCTCGGATTATCCGGTGCCCTACCCGGACGACGACGAGATGTCCCAGGCGCTTTTGCAGAACACCACGCTGGAATACACCCTGGCCGACCCCGCGACGGGCGCGGTGCGGCAGACCTGCTTTACCCTCCCCTATGACATACCACAGCCGGGGAGCCTTACAATCTACACCTACCTTGGCAAGTGCGGCAGTGACTTCTATTTCCGCGCAGACCAGTGCGACGACGAGTACGCTTTGGTTTCCCAGTCCGTGCTGCGCATCGGCACGGACGGCACCCGGACCGACCTTGGCATTACCAAAACGCCGGATTACCTGGATTACTGTGCGGTTTTGCAGGGCGATGAGGTGCGCTGGCTCCTGACCCGCGGCACCGACGGCATCTATCTGATTTACGACACGCAAGGCCATGAGATTGGCCGCAACGAGCGGCCCGCCGGGCTGGAGGCCTTCTTCCCGCTTTGTATGCTGGACGACGGGCGCCTGCTGATGGTCGTCGGCTACGACTGGGAGCACGACAGCGCGGCCCGGTACGCCGTGATGGACGCCGACGAATTTCTGAACGGCGGGTCGGCATACCGCGAGATGACGTTTGCGGAGTGAACGGGCCCGCCCTACAGGGAACGGCACGGTGGGCCGTGCCAGCTGCCGCAGAGTTTTTCAATCACCGGAAAGGACGTGTACCCATGAAAACGAAAAAGCTCGTTCCCCTCATCCTCACCGCGGCGCTGGCGCTGTCTGCCTGTGCATCGGCGGCGGATTCCGCAACCACAGCCGCGCCGGACGCGGCAGAGACAACTGCCGCCGCACCGGAACCGACGGCGGCACCGGAGCCGGCGGGGGAGCTGCGCAGCACCTCTCACCTCTCCATTTTCTCCAACGCGCTGTACCAGACCGTTTTTGACGGTTCCACTGCGCAGGAAACCACGGGTACAAATGTGTATAAAACGGATTTCTTCGCGGGAAAGACCACCTTGTTTTATCACGCCGATTCGCTATTTTCTGCGTTTCCGTTTGCAACAGAGGATACACTGTATATTGTTGCAGGCAAGCTGCTGGCTTTTCCGCTGGCAGGCGGCGCGCCGCGTGAAATCCCCTATGACAGCGGCGAATGGGTCGACGTGCTTTACGACGAGCAGTATCTTTACTCCATCAGCTCCGTCACCGCACCTTATGCCTACACACAGGGGCAGCGGCTTGATTTGCAGACCGGGGAGACTTTGCCGTGGAGCATTCCCGGCGAAACCACGAATGTGCTGGACGTGGTAAACGGCCAGCTTGTGACCTGCCGCATTGTGTCGGATTCTCCTGTTCCCTTTCCCGAGGATTCCGAAATGTCCGATGCCTTTCTGCAAAATTCCCTGTGTGAATTTGACCTGACGGACGCTGTCACCGGCAAACCCGTCCAAAAGCTGTTGTCCTACCCCTGGTATGGGGAGGATGACGGCACCATGAGGACCCTCTATTATTATTTGGGCCATAACGGCAGCGACCTTTATTTTTCGGGCTACCACACGCCGTATGCAACCGACCAGCACAGCGTTTCCGTGCTTTGCATCCGCAGCGACGGCACACAGGATGCGCTGGATCTTGCAGAGGATTGGAACTGCTCTGCACTCGACCTTGATGCTGAACTGCGTTGGCTCATGACGTACAACAGCGACATGACTGCGTTTACGCTCTATGATTTGCAGGGCAACAGGCTTGGAGCCAACGCCCGCCCTGCCGGGCTGGCCGTATACACGCCGTTGACCCTACTGGATGATGGCCGCGTTGTACTTCTCATCGGCAAAACTTCCGCCTCAACGCAGCTTGCCACCATCCCCGCCGACGCATTTTTGAACGGGAGTACGGAGTATACGGAGATGGAGTTTGTGGGGTGAGTGTCATTGCCCGGGCGGTTTTTACCGGCCGGAAGCGGGCACGGGTCGTCGGGGACGCCGACCCCTACGGGTGACCCGCAAGGTGGATGTCTGCCTGGCGGCGGGGTGAGGGCACCCCGCCCTACAGGGAACGGCATGGTAACCGCAGGGGCCGATGCCCGCATCGGCCCGCATCGTTTTCGCCGCCGCAAGGCGCACAGGCTGTAGGGCGGCATGCCCTCATGCCGCCGTGGCCGTTTCCGTTAGCACAAAAAACAAAACCCAGCCCCCGCAATGTTTTCCACATTGCGGGGGCTGGGCTGTTTAAAACTTTAAGACATGAACCGATCTTTCAGGTTCTTGAAGAAGCTCTTGCGCTTCTCGTAGTTCTCGTCCTTCAGGCTGTCCTCAAAGGCCTTCAGGGCTTCGCGCTGGGTGCGGTTCAGCTTCTTGGGGATCTCCACGTCCACAATGACGTACTGGTCACCGCGTCCGCGCCCGTTCAGGTACTGGATGCCCTGGCCGCGCAGGCGGAACTTCGTGCCGCTCTGGGTGCCCTCGGGAATCTTCTGGGCGACCTTGCCGTCCACGGTGGGGACCTCAATTTCAGCGCCCAGCACAGCCTGGGAGTAGGTAATGGGCACGCGGACGTACACATCGTAGCCGTCGCGCTCAAACACGGCGTCGGGCTTGACCGTCACATGGACGATCACGTCGCCCGCGGGGCCGCCGTTCGTACCGGCGTCGCCCTGGCCGCGCAGCGCAATGTTCTGATCGTCGTCGATACCCGCGGGGATCTTGACCTCCAGCGTCTTGCGGGCACTGGTCTTGCCGGTGCCGCGGCAGGTCTTGCAGGGGTTCTTGATGATGGTGCCGCGTCCGCCGCAGTGCGGGCAGGGCTGCTGGCTCTGCATCACACCAAACGGCGTGCGCTGCTGGGTCACGACATAGCCGCGGCCACCGCACTCGGTACAGGTCTCGGGGCTGGAGCCGGGCGCACAGCCGTTGCCGCCGCAGTCCGGGCAGGTCTGCTGACGGTTCAGCGTGACCTTTTTGGCGCAGCCGTGGGCGGCCTCCTCAAAGGTCAGGATCACATTGGCCTGAATGTCATGGCCCTTGCGCGGCGCGTTGGGGTTGGAGCGGGTCGAGCCGCCGAAGCCGCCAAAGCCGCCGCCGAAAATATCGCCGAAGATGTCGCCCAGATCGACGCCGCCGGTGCCGCCGAAGCCGCCAAAGCCGCCACCGTAGCCGCCGCCGGGCTGGCCGGCCCCATAGTTGGGATCGACCCCAGCGAATCCGAACTGGTCATAGCGCTTGCGCTTGTTCGGGTCGGAAAGAACATCGTTGGCCTCATTGACCTCCTTGAACTTTTCCTCGGCGTCCTTGTCGCCGGGGTTCAGGTCGGGGTGGTACTTTTTGGCCAGCTTGCGGTAGGCGCTTTTGATCTCGGCATCGGTGGCGTTTTTGCCGATCCCCAGCACCTCGTAGTAATCACGTTTTTCTGCCATAGAATCTATCCCCTCTATTTATGGGTTGTGAAAAGGCTTTCCCTTGCGGGGAAGCTGTCCGCGGAGCGGACTGATGAGGTGAGACCTGCCGGATATTGCCCGCAAACAGGCAATCCCGGCAGCTTGGCCCTCATCCGGCCTTGCTTCGCACGGCCAACCTTCCCCCGAGGGGGGAAGGCTTTATTTTAACTTTCTCTATAACCCCCAAGGGCCGCCGCCGGGTTTGCCCAGCGGCGGCCTTATTATGGGTTTGTTACAGCTTAGACCTCGTGGAAGTCGGCGTCAACGGCGCCGTCGTCCTTCGGCTGCGCACCGGCATCGGGGCCGGGCTGTGCACCGGGCTGCTGGCCCTGTGCCTGGGCGGCCTGCTGGTAGACCTTCTCGCTGATGGCGTAGAAGGCCTTCTGCAGGTCATCCTGCTTTGCCTTGATGTCATCAACGCTGCCGGACTTCAGGGCTTCCTTCAGGGCAGACAGCTTGGTCTCGACCTCGCTCTTTTCCTCGGCGGAAACCTTGTCGCCGAACTCGCCCAGTGCCTTCTCGGTCTGGAACACCATCTGGTCGGCGTTGTTGCGCACATCGACTTCCTCGCGGCGCTTCTTATCCTCGGCGGCATACTGCTCGGCGTCCTTGACAGCCTTGTCGATGTCGTCCTTGCTCATGTTGGTGGAAGCAGTGATCGTGATGCTCTGCTCCTTGCCGGTGCCCAGGTCCTTCGCGCTGACGTGCACGATACCGTTG
>ULWD01034393.1_pt1 | contig 21218 bp, 19 predicted proteins | sample 1960011 | NCBI WGS metagenome assembly ULWD01 (sample SAMEA4835803, study PRJEB28245) | human gut metagenome | biome: gut microbiome; material: fecal sample | place: Denmark | collected 2008 | reverse complement strand
TTTGAGCAGACTTACTGAAGAAGATAAAGGACATTTGATTGAATTTGATAAATATTGTGATAATATTTTGAAAAATGTTGCAAGTTGCAACAAGAAATATGTTCAAAAGCAGTTGGACAAGCTTGATGAAAATTATCTTGATTATATTGGTTATTGGAATGATAAATATTATAGAGCTGGTTTTGGTGATTGCTTGAATTTGGTTATCATGAGTTTAGGTGGTGGTAAAATTGAAACTAGGTAGATATGGTGTTTGGGCTAAGAAGTATTTGGAAGAGTATAAGCCTTTTAAGTTTTCTCGTTTGGTTATGGATGGTTCTGTTATGGATTATTTGTTGGAGTTTGAATATCATTTGAAGGGTTATGCTAATTTGGTTGAGTTTGAACTTAAAGAAAAGTTTCCTGCTCCTTCTGAGAATGAGAGTTTTGTCGAGCAAATTGCGTATATTAATATGATTCAGGAGATGGTTGATGAGTTTGTGATGGAAGAGGTTAAGTTGGTGTAGATGTTATGGAGGTAATTTTTAAATTTGCTTCATAAATACTTAAGTTTATATTGATTTTTTACAATTGTGCTACGTTTCTGTAATTTTGTAGCACAGTTGTAAATAAATATTCTATCTTTTAATTTTTTTTTCAAATTTTATCAGTATTTTTTCTTTTCATTTATTTTTTTCAAACTTTTTTCAAAATTTTGAAAAAACTTATTAATTTAGTGGAGTTTTTTCATTTATTTGAAAATTTGTAATTCACTATGTACAGTTAAAATAGAGCTATGTTTATATTTTACATAACTCTATATATTAATTTATTATTTTTACTTTTTACTCGCATATAAAAACTATACTTTCATATAATAGATAATAAATTTCATTTTTATACTCTTGTTATTTTGAACTTTTACATATACTTTAACTCATTTTCTCATAAAAATTTATAAATAATACTTGATGGCAACGGAATTCGATAATTTCTTGCTGTAATAAATAATATTGGTAGTGATCCATATCTAAAAAAATTATATTCGCTTAATTTATTATTATCATTTATTTTATCGATTGTACTATTCACATCTATCAGAGTTTCTTTATAGTCTAAAACATAAGATACTATCGAATCATATATATTTTCTTCAAAATAACCATTCTCAGATTGTAAATCTATTTGAATTGTATTTAAAGTCATATTTGGAAATTTTTTGTATAAATAATCTATAACATTTTTTATTTCTTCTTCATTTTTAAAAATTTTCATCCATTCTAATAAATTTGTAATTAATACACTTGCATTAAATTCATCTACTTCTTCATTAAATTCTATCATTAAAGCTTTATCATAATTTTCATACTCAACAGGATAATACTTTGATATATTCATTCTATGAATCATCTTAGATATCAAAATATTAACTAATATTTCTGCTTGATTGTTTCCAATTTCTTTTAGCAAGAAAACCAATGTATTTATTTCTATAGAATTCAAATCAAATACTGGATAAAAAAATCCTGCATTATTATTAATAATTGTTATTAATATATTAGTATTTTCAATAACTTTATCTGTTTTTCCATAATAATAGTATAAATAGTATGTATATGATGAGATAAAACCTATTGTTTCAAAAGTTGTAATTCTATATTCTAATGGACTATAAATCGGAAAGCTCGGACTATAATTATATACCTTTTTTATCTCTTTTAAATAATTTTCACAGCACTCTTCATATTGCTTATATAAGGCAATCAATGTTTCTATTTCTTCATTTTTTTCATATAAATTATTTTTTACTATAAATTTCCAAAAAACAATTAATGCTTTTTCTGACATTTTTTCTGCTAACTTAACATTCTTCTCAGATGCATAAGAAATGCACATTTTGTTTATTAACAAATACACTATTAAATACTTTTTATATATCTTTTTCCTTCTATCTAATACATTAATCTTTGATATTAATTTCTCTAGTAATTTTTTATAATATACAAAATTTACATCTTCTTCGTAAAAATATAAACTTTTTCTTAAGTCTCTTTTTATATCATCTTCAAATAAATACTCATTTAACAGAACTTGTTCTGTCATTGCTGTTAATTCATCTATTCCCCAAAACGAGTATTTTATATTCTCTTTGGCATTTCTTCTTATATATCCTTTCCAATCAGCTTGAACATTTTGCTTTATAATACCATTTGTACAAACGACTATATTTATTTTACTGCCAAATTCTTTAATTCTTTCCGGTATATAAACATCTTGTATTTCATCTAATGTCGGCCTAACAGCATTATTTCCTGAATTCCAATTATTTTTGTCTATATCTTTTTGTTTTAATACGAATAAATATAATGTTCCGTTTTTCTTTGCACTAAAATCAACCCCGTGTTGTGCTACTCCTTTTTGTGGACGCACTATATCTGTATAATCATTCATTATTAAGATATTTTCTAATAATGTTTCTAATTCTATTTCCTCTTTTAATGTTTCTATATAATCTTTCAATATTAGTCTCATTTTATTTACCTCTTCCTAGACTTTTTAGTAGATTTATTTTTTGCATATATTCTACAGGATCTACTAAGTATTCTATTGGATATGGATATTCATATTTAAATTCATGCATATTTCCTACAGATATTTCTTTACTATTTTTTGTAGTGACTGTTATTCCATATCTCTTTCCATATAAAATTGTATTTGATTTAAAAAAATTTCCTAATATAGATTTTTGACTAGCCATTTTATTGATTTCTTTGTTTTGTTTAAATTGATACTTTCTATATTCAATTATTCTTTTAGTATCTGGTTTAAATATTTCCATATTATATTTTATTTTTTCTTCTTCATCATAAAGTTTTACTTTATTTTTCAAATCTTTCATAAATACGGTTTCAGAAGCATAATTTTTATTTTCCTCTATAAACATTTTACAGGTACTTGGATAATTTTGAAAAAAATCATCTAGAAAAGAGTTAATTTCTTCTGAATTTAATTTATATTCACTACTTATACAATAAAATAATTTCAAAATGTTTTTCACATTAATAGTCATTATATAATTTATCCTTTTGCATACCTCAATTACTTTATCTTTCTCAATTTTTAAATTTTTAATATATTTTTCATTATATCTCTCTAATAATCTAGTTATTATGTCAATATCATAAATTATACTTTGTGGAACTTCATCTGAAAAATCTTGAAATACATTTTCTATTGTTTTATTTGAATCTTCTAGTAATTTGTCTTTTATATCATCATTCCAAGTTCCTTCTATATTTTTTAAGGAAGTAATACATATTATTTCTTTATAGTAGTTATAATCATATGGTATAAATGTAATTATTTCCATACAAACTCTATCTATTAGTTCTCTGCTTTTTGACCTATCTATAATTCTTTTACACACAACCTTTGCATCACTTTCAGTAAATTTACTAACATTTGATAATATTTTGTAATAAATCTCTTCATTATCTTCCTCTAAAAAATCTTTTACATCTTCATAATTAATATCTTGTTCTTGTAAAATTTTATCTATATCCATAACTATTTCCTCTTTATATTATTTTAAGTAGTACTCTATCATACTCGTGTATTGATCCTGTGCATTTAAACAAGTATCTATCAAATAGCCTTTTTCTGTTTTATTTTGGTATTCCTTTAATCCTCTATAATAAAATAATTTATCTTTATCCAATATAATAAATGGAATTATATTATTTTTTAGACACTCTTTAAATGCAATTATTCTACCTACTCTTCCATTCCCATCTTGAAAAGGATGTATTTTTTCAAATCTTACATGAAATTCTATTATATCTTTTATAGTAACTTCTGATAAACTATTGTACCATTCCATTAATTTTTGCATATCTTTTACCACTTGTTTTGGTGATGATGTCTTCATACTTCCTGCTTCATTAGCTAATTTTTTATATTCACCAACATTAAACCATTCTTTTCTGCTATCCATTGTTCCTTCTTTTAAAATTTTGTGAAAATGTTTTATCATTTCTTCCGTCAATCCTTTATCAGCATTATCTATCATATAATCTACTAATTTAAAATGATTAGATGTTTCTATAATATCATCAACACTTGCAACAGTTTGACCTTCAAATAAGATTGTATTTGTTTCATAGATATACCTTGTTTGATCTTCTGTCAATTTACTTCCTTCAATATGATTTGTATTATATGCAAATATAATTTGTGTATTATGATATAAATTTCCCTTTAACCCCATTTCTTTTTGTTCTCTTAATATTTCTAATACATTAATTTTAGTAATATCAAATTTTTCTTCATCTTTTATTAATTCATCTACTGTTATATTAAATGTTTCTGCTAATCTTTTTAAAGATTCAATATTAGGTTCAATCATTCCAGATTCATATTTTGATATTGTTCCTGGCTCAACTTCTAATATTTCGGCAATATCTTTTTGAGTCATTTTATTTAATTCTCTATACTCTTTTATTTTATTTCCAATACTCATAATATCACTCCTTTTTATCTCTATATATTATATCATATTGTTTCCAAAAAAGATAGTATTTATGTGTTTTTATTGTTTTTTATTCTAAAAGTGATATTCTTACATGATTAAATTTTTATATATAAATAGCTATAGGATATTTTCTAAACTCTTCAAGACTTTTTGCATCAATAGTTTTTATCAATATATTTGCTTCTGATTTATTGTCTAATAATAAATTGCAACAAATTTTTATTTCTATTGAAGAATTCATATCTCTCAATTCTATCAATTTTTTATAATCTTGTTCTGAAAGTTTATTCTCTCTTTTTAATATTTGAGCATAATTTATATAGTATATTGGGGAATCAGTTTCATGTTTAAGTAAAATTTTGCTTAAGTATTTAGAGTACTCTAAAAGATTTGTTTTTTTTGTAATATCATATGCTTTTAATACTTCTAGCAATTGTAAATTCAATAAAATATATTCATCTTCTGATAATATTCTATTATCAAAACAGTTTTTCATCTCTTGAAAATTAATATCATCAGATTCATAAGCTTGTGAATTTAGTGCCAAATAAAAAATTCGAGTTTCTAATGAATCTTCGCCTTCTCCATATTTAAAATAATACCTAGATGCCATATTATTATTCCATATACTATTTATTTTGAATTCTCCATTTTTTTCTTTAGTAGCGAATACTGACAACTTAATATCTCTTATATCAATTGAACCAATCATACTAATATTGCTATTTAACTTAATAAATGTTCCATTTTCAATAGCATCTATCCACTTTTCAAGTTTGTCAAAATCTTTATCCTTCCAATTATCAAAATTTACTTCTTTATTAATATTATGCTTTATAAAAAAATCTTTTAACTTTTTGTATTTCTTCATAATTTTTTCAAATCTGTTCTGCTCAATTTTATTAGATTCAATATTAAATTCAAAATCATTTATTAGAAAACCACCATTTATAAAAGCTTCATCTATAAATTCCAATTGTTTAATTCTATCATTTAGTGTTCCTGAAATTTTAATATTAAATTTTTCATTAACAAAATCTATAGTGAATGCTTTTCCAAAAAATATTTTTTTACCATCTACTGTAGTTTCTAATTTTACATCATCAAATTCCAATTCTTTATTTTTATTATATATCTTTACATTTAATGATTCTATGAGATTACTTAGAATTCCGTAACTCACATTTACTGTATATCCATTTTTATCTAATGTATAAATATATTTCCAAGTCCCTACTAATGACTGTGGATTAAAATTTTGTGTGTCCTTCTCCCATGTATAAAATTTTGAAATTTTACCATCTTTTGAATATAAATTATCTTCATTAAATATATTTTCTTTTATCCCCTTTTGCATTTCTTTATCTAGTTTAAAATTTCTACATATATTTTCAAAATGCTCTGCATCTTTAATTTCTTTCATATTTATTTTTATGGTATTTGATGAAAATTCTTTTAAATAAGCTCTAATATTGTATGGCAAAAGATTTGAATAATATAATCTATAATCATTTTCATCCTTTTTAAAAATACATACAATCAGTATTGTTCCATCTTTTTTTAAATAATTTTCTAAATCTATCTTGTCTAAAGGAAATCTATATTTAGAACTAAATTTTTTATTATTAGTTGTTCTTCCTTTTACTTGAACATCTATAGTATAATCATAGTTTTCTTTAATATCAGTATTACCATTATACATTTCCACAGTTCCGTCCCACGAAATATTTTTATCTGTATCTTTTAAATCATGTTTAAAGAATTCAATTTTATCAATTAAATCTCTAACTTTTGTAATAGCTTTTTGTTCAATTTTCGATTTACTTTTCGTCACAACTTATTCCTCCATTCTTTAATTACTTATAAATCTTAAATCACATCATTATTTATATCGTTTTCTGCAATCTTTTCTTCATTCTCAACTAAATATTTTACTTTACCAACATAGTTTCCTTTTTCAAATACAGTAGATGCACTATATATAATATTCACAACTTGTCTATACCAATTATTTAAAACATCCTCATAATACACTATTAATTTCATATTAGTTGTACTGTCCAATTCTAATGACAAAAAATGGTTACTTTCAATTTCTTCTCCTCTTTCCATTGTAATAATATTATTCTTTCCTGATAATCTGTATATTGAATTTGTTACATCAGACTCATAATCAATAATAATATTTTTTACGCTATTTAACCCTATATTTTTAAATGAAAAATTTAATTCAAATGGGTTTCCATCTTTTACTGATGTTATTATTAGTTCAGACAAATCTCCTTCACATTTTCTTTCTGTATCAATACCGTATTTTAATAATGGCATATTTTGAATTCTCAAATTCTCTTTATCTCTTTTTTCATTGTCTTCGTTATTTTTCCTTATTTGAACAAATGCAATATATATAGAGGCTGTAACTCCTATTACTGACGAAAAAATTGTAGATATGTATGTAAATAAGAAACCTAACCAGTTTTGACTATCTATATTCTTCATTAAATTTAATTTAGATGGAATATTCCATAAATCTAAATAATATAAAATTATTGGAATATAAATTATTGTTACATAAAATATGAATATTATTTTTTCTCCTTCTTTTTCGCATTTCTTATAATTTAATTTTGCAAATATAAAAATAACAACTACAATTATTATAAATGATATTATTTCTATTAGCATAGCTAAGCCTCCTATCAAAAAAGCAAAATACTTCTGTATTTTAATTTTATACATTAATATTTTGCTTTTATTATGTATTATTAATTTATATATTTCTTAAATGTATCTCTCATTAATACTGCTAAATCTATAGTTTTATTTATTAACTCATTATAATTACTATGGTCATCAAAATTCAAACCTTTTATAAAAGTAACTATTCTTGAAGCTTTACTATTATTTAACCTTCTCCAATCCAATTTAAAGCCTAAATCGTTCTCTATTTCAGCTTTCTTTTGATATAACTTATCAAATAATTCCTTATTATCTGTTATATATAGTTCTACGCCTATCACTGAATCCTTATTTACTAATGTAATATCTATATGAGCATCACTAGTCCCTATCGCCACATTATACCAATGATCTGTTGTAGCTTTTCTAACATTAAAAGGTTTTCCTCTTTCAATAAGAACATTATTAAATTGATTCCAAAATTCTAATCTTTGTGATTGTGATTTATTCATTGTATCATTACTATTAATTGATTTATTGTTTTTAATAAAGTCATTAGGCTGTTCGATTACTTGGAACATTGGTGCATTATCTGAATTTCCTATTTTATATGCATGAATTTCTATTAAGAAAAAATTAATGTTACTATTTGTATTATTATTTAACCACTCAATAGCACTTCTATGTTCTTCTCTTGCTTCTTTTACAATCCATACAACAACTTTTGCATCTAACCCAGATGCATACGTAATTATTTTTCCTAAATGGTCATGATTAGACATTTCCAATTGATTTTCAATTATAACTTTTATTCCTGTTGTTTCATCTTTAGCAAATAGGTCACATCTATATGAGCCTACATAAGTTTCTTTGCTTATATCAACAAGAGTTAATCCTAATATGTCATTCAGATTTTCAATATTTTCTTTTTTAGATAACCATTCTGAAAAATCATATTGTTCGTGTTTCCATAGTTCTCTAATATCCACTTCTTCTAATTTTCCAATTGCCATTTTTCTTTTCTCCAATCCTTCGATATCTTGTTCTTCAAACCAATCCTAGCTTATTTCTATACTAATTCTTAATTAACTTCTTTTAAATTTTTCATAATATTTATCGAGTTCCAGCTTTAAAAGTTCCTTTTTGCAATTTTGATAAATTATATTTTTCGTCTTCATCTATGAGTTTCTTATCCATTTCTATCATAAATTTTACAAATAACATCATATCTTGTTTATTCATGTTTATATTCTTCTCCCTCTTCTGCAACCATATTTAAATCATAACTTTCTTCCTCATTAGTAACCTTATACTCGAATCCATCATCATTTTTATCAGCAGTTCCAAGTCCAAAATATTTTTCAAAAAACTTCTTAACTTTAACTATTATATTTTCCTTTTTCTTTGCCCTATTACCTCCGCCAAATCTTCTCATAGGTGGCAATATTTTTTCTATATCTGTTCCATTTGTTTTAACTTGTCCATCTCTAAAAGCATTATCTAAAAACTTTCTCGTTTCTTCTTCATTCAAATTTTCATCATTAATTATTTTCTTTAAGTCTATTTCTTTTTGTTCTTTTACGAATTTACCCCAATCATCCATAACATTTGTATCTGCATTTATTTTTGAAATAAATCCATCTATTAATTCTTTCTTTGAACGAAGTGCTAAACTTGATTTTATAGCTTTATCAATGGCTCCAAGTATTTCTTTATCTTCACAATTAGATTGATGATATTTTGCAACTAGCATTAAAATGTAGTCTATGTTTACTTCTACTTGTTTTACAAGTTCCATTTCAAATACTATATCATCTTTTATGCTTTCTTTTTCTCCATCATCTTTTTGTTTATATTTTTGATATAAATCGACATACATTCCTGTGTAGTCTTGAAAATCTCTTTCAGATAATATTTCGTTTCCAGCAAATTTATCAAATGATGATAATATATTTCTTAATCTTAATATATTTCCTATTGATACTATAAAATCTTTTTCTGCTTTTTCTCCGACAATTTGTACTCCTAGTGGATATTTTTGTAATAGCATTGCTATTCTTTCTTCATATCCTATTTGTTTTTTACCATTATCGTCTTCATATCCATAATAGTAATCTTCATAAGATTTCAATAATACTATTCCTGTTGCATTTTTATCCCCGAATAACGCTATTGCATCATTTGTTGCATCTTGTAAGTTTCTAAAGCATACAATGTTTCCATAAGTTTTTACAGAATTTAATATACGATTTGTTCTTGAATAAGCTTGTATTAGTCCATGTTGTTTTAAATTTTTATCTACCCATAATGTGTTTAATGTAGTAGCATCAAATCCTGTTAAGAACATATTTACTACTATTAATAAATCTATTTCTCTATGTTTAACTTTATCTGATAAATCTTTATAGTAGTCTTGGAATCCGTTTCCTTCTGATGAGAAGTTTGTCTTGAATTTTTTATTGTATTCGTTTATTGCAAAGTCTAAAAATTCTCTTGAGCTTTTATCTAATAAATCTGTTTCAAATCCTTCATCATCTAATATTCCATCTAAGGTATCTTCTTCATTTTGTGCATAAGAATAAATTGTAGCAATTGTTAAGTCCTTTTGTTTTTCTTCTAATTGCTTCTTAAATTCTAAATAATATTTTTTTGCCATTGGTATTGAAGCTACTGCAAACATTGAGTTGAATCCATTTACTCTTTGTCCTTTTAAATCATAAAATGAATTTCTTTTTGTTTTCTGATCAAAGTGTTCTATTATGTATGAAACTACATTTGATACTCTCTCTGGTGATGATAGTGCTTCTTCTGTATTTATTGCTTCTACTTCTTTATCTGTCATTCCTTCTTTGGCTTTTATTGTGTTTATATAATCAATTCTAAATGGTAATACATTTCCATCATTTATAGCATCTACTATTGTATATGTATGTAATTTTTCTCCAAATGCTTGCTCTGTTGTACAGAAATCTGGATTTGTTGTTCTTCCTGCATTTTTTGCAAATATTGGTGTTCCAGTAAATCCAAATAAATGATAATTTTTGAAGTTTTGTACTATCATTTTGTGCATATCTCCAAATTGAGAACGATGACATTCATCAAATATCAATACCAGATGTTTCTGATATACTGGATGATTTTTGTTTCTTTTTACAAATTCACTTAATTTTTGAATTGTTGTTACTATTATTTTTGATGTTGTATCTTCTAACTGTTTTTGAAGTACTTTTGTACTTCTGTTTCCGTTTGCTGCTCCTTTTTGGAATCTATCATATTCTTTCATTGTTTGATAGTCCAAATCTTTTCTATCTACAACAAATAATACTTTATCAATATATTCTAATTTACTTGCTAATTGTGCAGTTTTAAATGATGTTAATGTTTTTCCAGATCCAGTAGTATGCCAAATATACCCTCCTGCTTCAATTGTTCCCATCTTCTTATAATTTGTTGCTACTTGAATTCTATTTAATATTCTCTCTGTTGCAACAATTTGATATGGCCTCATTACAAGTAGTAATTCTTCTGATGTAAATACACAATATTTTGTTAATATATTTAAAATTGTATGTTTTGCAAAAAATGTTCTTGTAAAATCCACTAAATCAGATATTACTTTATTATTGCTATCAGCCCAATATGATGTAAATTCAAAACTATTGCTTGTTTTTTTACTTTTATTTCTAGTTGATGTTTGTTCTTTTATATGACTTTCTCTTGTTGTATTTGAATAATATTTTGTACTTGTACCATTTGAAATTACAAATATTTGAATATACTCATATAATCCACTTCCTGCCCAGAAACTATCTCTTTGATATCTATTTATTTGATTAAATGCTTCTTTAAGTGCTACTCCTCTTCTTTTTAATTCTATATGTACTAAAGGTAGTCCATTTACTAATATTGTAACATCATATCTATTGTCATAGTTTCCACTATTTTCTACATATTGATTTATGACCTGTAATCTATTATTATGAATACATTTTTTATCTATTAAAGTTATGTTTTTGCTTGTTCCATCATCTCTTTTTAATACTTGAATATTATCTTCTTGTATTTTTCTAGTCTTTTCAACTATTCCATCATTGTTATTTGCAATAGAATCATTGAAAAATCTATCCCATTCGCTATCTGTAAATCTATAATCATTTACTATTTCAAGTTGTGTACGAAGATTTTTTATTAAAGATTCTGAATCATGAATTTTTAAATAGTCATATCCTTGTTCTGTAAGCATTCTTATAAATTCGTTTTCTAATGCTTGCTCACTTTGATAGCTGTCTGATTTTCTTTTTACTGGTTCATATTCTGTTACTACTGTGGAATCGTTCATTTCCATTACTACATTATATTTATTCATCTAATTAATCCTTCCATTTAAAATCTTTTTTAAAATTATTAAAAGTTTCAATAAATAACATTTTATCTTCTTTTGTTAATTCATTGTATTCTATTTCTGACAATCTACTATGACTGTATAAATTTATAATTCTTATAAATTCGTCTTTTTCAGCACTATTAATACAATCAGTCCAATATTTGTATCCCAGAAAATTACTTGTTTTTTCAAGTAAGCTTCTAAATAAATTAAAATGATATTTTTTTAAATCATTATGATTAATAGCATTTTCGATAATTTTCTTAATCGTTAGATGATAGCTAAATGGCGTATCACCTTTTTGCTCTTCCAAATAATATATATTTTCTTCTTTTCTTAAAATATATTTGAATAGTTTAAATTTCTTATCTTTAAATTTATTATAATTATTATATAATACATTAAATAGCAATGCATAATGTGTTGTAATTATAAACTTAAGATTACTCTTACTATTATCAATTAAATCAATCAGTTGCATCGCCATTGTTATTGCTCTGGAATCATCTACTGAAGAAATTGGATCATCAATAGTTATGTACTGTAGTTCATCGAAAATATTTGTGCTTCTCTTTTCTTTATCTGTATTAAGCTCATCTATTGCAATTGATATAATCGTGCAAAAAACACTCCAAATAAATAAGCTTTCTTCACTTTTAGAAATTTTTATGTTATTTATACTTTTTTCATCTCCAGTTGGAATATTAAATGTTATTATTCCTTCTTTTAAATCAAAATAAGGTTCTAATTTTGACATCACTAACCTTTGAAAATTATTTATAATTTCGTTTTCACATCCTTGATCTCTAATAAAATTGACAACCCATGAATTTTTTTGTATATTTAGCGTTACTTCTTCATTGTTCCAAACAAATAAATCAGTAATAAATGAATTGAAGCATATATTTTTCTTATATTCTTCATCTTTTATTATATTTGATATTCTCGTTTTTCCTGTTGAATTAAATGCATATAACAGGGTTATTGCTTTCTTATTATTTGTACCAAGTAATTTACTTTCAATTTCATATGCTACATCTTCAATTTCATTATACTCTTCCATTTACTTCTCCTGACTTTATTTTAGTTCTTTAAAGGAAAGCAATTTATCTCTATAATACTCGTATTGCTTTTGTCTTGCTTCTATTTCAGCAGGTAGTCCCTCTGACATATCATTGCACAATTTATCTAGATTTTCTAAAAAATAAACAATTTTCTTCTGTTCTTTGAGTTCTATTATTGGAAATTTAAACTTTTCAAACATCTTCATGTCTACTGATGCAAAATTTCCTTTATTCAGATTATTTAAGCACCACTTACATAGTAAATAACAATAATAAAACAAAAATTTAACATCATATTTATCTTTATATTTATCTTTTATCATTAAACACGTAAATCTTTGATTGCACAAAAAATCTTCTGTTATTAGAGCATGTTCTCCTATTGTTGCTGATGTTGATATAATTATAGAATTTTTAGGAAATAATTTTCCTTTTATTCCTTTTGCATTTACATGTTGTATGGAATCTGATAAAATTCTTCCATTTTCTCTAATGTCTTCCATTCTATACCATGATATAGTTCCATTTTTCCAATACTCTTTATTGCTTTTAGATGGTGTATAACCATTTTTTGTATCAAATAATTCTTTTAACTCTAACCATTTTATATTGTTTAATAAGTATCCGTGTGTGTGTGTGTGTGTGTGTGTGTGTACAGCGCCAAGGGTTTCATCGTTTTCAAAATTTAATAGTTTATCTCTATAATATTCATATTGTTTTTGTCTTGCTTTCAGCTCTGCTGAAAGCTCTGCTGAAAGTAACATGAAATCGTCCAAAACATGGACAATTTCATCTTGTACCTCCCACGGAGGTACAGCAATTTGAAGCTTTCTAAAATCACCTTGATTTAATTTTGGTATATTTCCATGTATTAAACTTGTTACATTAATTGTTTGAATATAATGATATAAATATCTTAAAGAAACTCCTTCTATTTCTTCAATAATATGTGCATGATTATTTACCCATATCTTTCCTTCAGCCCATGTTACTATCGGATTTCCATTTTCATTTATCACAGAACCATCTTCTCCAACTAATACATATTTTCCGTCAAATATGTAGTCAGCCACATAATCTTGAATTCCATTAGCTCCGTAATATGGATATTCTCCTGCTTTTCTTGCAGACTTTGTAACAGGCTTCCTTTTATTATCTAATATATTACAGCATTTCTCCAAATCTAAAAATTTTACGCCATTAGGACATTTATTTTTTATCAAATCATCAATTTTTCCCATTTTACACCTCTATCTCTGCAATTATTTTAGCTATTTCAATACGAAGTTTATTTTCTCTCTCAACAATTTCATCTATTTCTTTATTTAATTCAACAATATCAATTTTTTCTCTTGTATCTTCTTTTTCTACATAAGTTGCAACTGATAAATTATAATCATTTTTGGCAATTTCTTCATTCAATACTATTTTTGCAATATGTTCCTTATCTACTCTATTTTTAAATATCTCTATAATATTATTTATATTATCCTCAGTTAGTTTATTATTATTTGTTACCTTAACGCACTCATTTGTTGCATCTATAAATAATGTACTATTATCTTTTTTACTTTTCTTTAAAACCATAATACATGTTGCAATTGATGTTCCAAAAAATAGATTGTCTGGTAATTGTATAATGCAATCTACAAAGTTATTATCAATTAAATATTTCCTTATTTTTTGTTCTGCTCCACCTCTATATAAAATACCTGGGAAGCAAACTATTGACGCTGTTCCATTTGTTGCAAGCCATGCAAGTGAATGCATTATAAATGCAAAATCTGCTTTTGATTTTGGTGCTAATACCCCTGCTGGTGAATAACGTGGGTCATTTATAAGTACTGCATTATCATCTCCAGCCCATTTTATAGAATATGGTGGATTTGAAACAATAACTTCAAATGGTTCATCATCCCAATGTTGAGGTGAAACTAATGTATCTTCACATGCTATATCAAATTTATCATAATCTATATCATGTAAAAACATATTTATTCTGCAAAGGTTATATGTAGTTAAATTTATTTCTTGTCCATAAAATCCGTTTCTTACATTATCTTTTCCTAATATTTTTGCTGATTTTAATAGTAAAGAACCAGATCCACAAGCGGGATCATATACTTTATTAACTGATGTTTTTCCAACAATAGCTAATCTTGTTAATAATTCGCTTACTTCTTGAGGTGTATAGAATTCTCCTCCTGATTTTCCAGCATTAGATGCATACATTGACATCAAAAATTCATAAGCATCTCCAAAAGCATCTATTGAATTATCTTTATAATTTCCAAGTGGAATATTAGCAATTCCGTCTAATATTTTTACTAATTTATCATTTCTTTTTGCAACGGTTGCTCCTAATTTATTACTATTAACATCAATATCATCAAATAATCCTGCAAAGTCTTCTTCACTCTCTGCTCCTTTTGCTGAATTCTCAATGTTATTAAATATTCTTTCTAATGTTTCATTTAAATTTTCATCATCTTTAGCTTTTTTACATACATTAGCAAATAATTCTGATGGTAATATAAAGAAACCTTTTTCGTTTACCATCTCTTTTCTAATTGTTTCTGCTTCTTCATCTGATAATTTTGCATAGTCAAAGTTATCATCTCCTGCTTTTCTTTCGCCTTCATTTATGTAATTAGTCATATTTTCTGATATATATCTATAGAACATTATTCCTAATATATATTGTTTAAAATCCCAACCATCAACTGATCCTCTTAAATCATCTGCTATTGACCATATTGCTTTGTGCAATTCTTCTCTTTCTCTTATATTCCTGTTTTCCATAAGTTTCCTCCGTTAAATCTAATTATCCTATTTATTTTATATCACATAATCCAATTTTTAACAATAAAATTCCAATATTTTAAGCTATTTTGTCGAAAAAGTTTTTATAATTTTCAATATTTTTTCACCACTTATTTTGTAACTCATTAATTACATTCCATACCTTTCCTATTTCCTGTTTCACTTCACTTAAATCAACAGTATGAATTATCCCACTATTCGCCAAATATGTTAATTGATTTATATTATTTCCTATTCTTCTAAGTTCTGATACAACTTCATTTAATTCCTCAACTATAACTATCTCTTTATCTAAGCCTTGTTTAATCAAATATTCTGATAAACTAAGTTTAGCAACTTCGCTTTTCTCAATCAACTTTTTCTTCTCTTTTTCACTAACTCTAATTGTTATAATTTTATCTTTCTTCAATTTATCATCTCCATTTCATAAAAGGGTTTGGGACATTCCCAACTATCAAGAACCCTTTGTATACACAAAGGGGAATCTTGCTAAAAACATTTCTTTTATTTTAGTTCTTTTTACTCCAAAATAATGTAAAAAGAAAAGTGACATTTTTATCTGCCACTAATCATTTCACCTCTAAAGTAATTTAGCTTATACTCCAGTTATATCAACCATTTCAGAGTGATTCCCTAATTAGGGAATCGCTCATTCTATGGTCATCATCCTTAATTTCAATACCGCCACACATCTCATATAATCTTGAAATTATTGAATCAACAATACTATAATTTTTATTTATACATAATCTTTCTCTTAATTGATTTCTGTTATAGTTTGTAGTTATAATAATCGGCAAATAGTTATTATATCTATTATTAACTATCAAAAATAATTTTTCTAATACCCATTCTGTTGGTTTTTCTTTTCCTAAATCATCAATTATCAAAAGTTCTACACTAGAATATAAATTTAAATAGTCTTTATCAGAAACTTCTGAATCGCTATATGAATCTCTAATAAAATCTAACAATTGTATTAAAGTTCCAAATATTACTGATTTTCCGTTCTTAATAATTTCATTTGCAATACATGATGCTAAATAAGTTTTACCTACACCATAAGCTCCTGTTATAAAAAGTCCTTTATTAGTTGTTCCTTTTATCAATTTATTTACATATTTTTTAACATTTTCATAAGCATTTTTATTCTTATTTGTTATTTTATAATTTTCAAATGTGCTATTTAATTGACGTTTTCCTAAATTATTATTTTTAAATAATTTGTTTATTTTACTTAAATTGATTTTTCTTATTTTGTCTTTTTCAATATATTCATCATATTGTTGCCAAATTTTACTAGCTTCATTACAAGTACATCTTTCGTATGCAGTTGCTATATCTTTATAAACAATATTGACATATAGTGCAGTATAATCATTTATATGTAATAACTTTCCACAGAATTTGCACTGTTTGTGCATTTTATTATCAGTATCTAAAACTATGTCAGAAATCAATTGTTTTGAATCCACTACCATTTTCACCTGCCTTTATATCATCTTCTAATCTATTATTTTCTATTTTATTCTTTTCTGTTATATTTTCTTCTTCCACGTTACTTGACGTTTGCGTAACGTTACTTTCTTCTTTTTTCTTATCTCTAAATCTTTTTTGTCTTGCTCTATTTTGCTCTAAAATTTTCTCATATTTATCAATACTTTGATACTTATACCAGTTTTTAATTATATATGTATTTTCCTGATATATTAGCATTTCTAAATGGATTAATTTGTTCAATATATTTTCCATTTTTGCATCCGTTTTGTGAATGATTGTTGCAAGTTCATGCACTGTCATCGGATTATTTTCTGAAATCATTAACTTTCCTTCTTGCATACACTGTCCTGCTATTGTTAATAATTGAATCCATACTCTAAAAAATGTGTCCCCATCACGTTCTTTGAGTAATATTTTGATTTTGGGATTTGCAAATATATCTGTAAACACTTTAATCCATTGCATGTTTTCCCTCCCCTACTTTTTTAATGATTCTTGTTCTTTATTATTTAAGTATTCATCTAGTGCTTGTACTCTAAATAATACTCTTCCACCAACTCTTGCACATGGTATTTGTTTTCTTCTTACTAATTGGTTTACTAACCAATATGATATTCCTAAATACTCTGCTGTTTCTTTCATTGTTAGTGTTTTTCGTTCTACCTTTGGTAATTCTGTCATATACTCACCTCTCTTTTTCTTAAATTCTTTATGCAAAAACATGTATAAATATTAAATTTTATATATTCTTGCATTTACATTTGTATAATTTAGTTAACTAATTATTATTTATTATTTTAGATGTTTTATTTGCTCTAAGAAACCGTACAGATAATAATTCTAAAATTTATTTCTATTGTATGGCTATTTCTTTATTTTTTAAAATTTGCAAAAAATTTATGATTTTTGTCACATTTTCTATTTTTATTTCGCCTATTTATATAGAAGGATCAATAATTTAAAATTTTTTTAATTTTTTTTACAATTTTGGTCAGGTTTTTCACTTTTTTTCGCCTATTTGTATATAGGAATATTAAAATTTTAAAATTCTTTATAAATTTTGTGAGATTTTTTAATTTTATTTCGCCTATTATATTAGAAAGCATAAAAATTAATTTTTTTAAATTTTTTGATAGGTTTTTCCATTTTTCTTCGCCTATTATGTATGAAAGCATAAAAAATTAATTTTTTAAAAATTTTTGGGAATTTTAATACTTTCATTTCGCCTTTTATATAGAAAGGTTATAAATTTAATACAAGTTCAAGGAGGAAAATTATGAATTATGAATTAGAAATAGCATTTGACTTCAAAAATTCAAAAGAGTATTTTGTAAGATACGAACCAATAGAACTAACAGACTCAGAGAAAATACCAGAAAAACTAAAGAATAAAAAATTATATGTTTTTGAAAAAGTTAAACCTAAAGCAAAAAATATCGGAACATTTCTGCTTGAATTTCTAAATTTAGACTTTTCAAATGCTTTACATTTGAACTATTTTTTAGTGCATTATTTTCTTGTTAATTTCATTGCTAGTAAAAAGAATTATCTAAATTTTGAATATTATAAAAGTATTGATTTAACATCTGAAATTATGGAGAATCCAAAAATAATATTAACAGAAGATGAATTTATTGATTATGCTGAAGGGACGAAATTACTTTATTTTAGTTTTATTGACTCTGCTCAATTTGTTTTTAGGAATATCGCAGAAAAAATATATTTCAAGACATTATTTGAATCATCTACTGAAGAAGATTCAGATTATGAAAGTCTAAAGATTTTGAAAGATAATGAAACATATGAATCAATTTTAGATAATATATCTGAAAATTTTAAAGATATAAAAATGAACTTTGACTTAGATTCTTTCTTTTTAGGTTCTAATAATAATAAGTCAAAAGATAATATTAGGTATTACTATTCTTCTAATGACTTTACTTGTCTTTTGTTTATTTGTATGAAGGAATTTATGAATTATAAAAATAGTTTTAGGATTGTAAAATGTAAAAATTGTAATCACTATTTTATTCCTAAAACTGCACATAAGACATTGTATTGTGATAATATTTTTAAAGATGGTCTAACTTGTAAGGAATTTGCTGATAAGTTTTCTTCTAGTAGAACATATGCTAATGATCCTATTTGTAAAAAGTATAGGAATAGATATAAAAATTTGAGTAAACAAGCTTCTATTAGTAATAATCCTGAGGTATTAGCTCTTTATGAAAGATATAAAGTTGATGGTGCTGTGATGCTTGATAAATATAAACATGATGAAATTAGTGGTAGTGATTTTGAAAAATGGATTGATGGGATGAAAATAAGAAAATAAATATAATTAAAAGTGCAAAAATTGCACTTTAATTATGTTTAAAAATAATATTTAGATAAAAAAACATTATATTTATTAATAAAATTTTCTTTATTTGAAATATTCGAATAGAGTCCAATTTTTTCAATAACTTTATTGATTGGAAATTTTTCTAGTTTTTTAGTAGAATATATCATTTGGTATGTATATCTTCCCAATGGTCCCCATACATTTACTTTATCTTCATTATAATTTTTCAATGCATAGAAAACACTAATCAATATTTCAGAAGAAATAAATAATTCTGGATATTCATCTCCTACATATAAAAAATCATCTAATACTGGTTGTAAGTCTTTATATAAATATTCACTTAGTGGATATCTATAATCTTTTTGTGGAAAGAATACTTTAAAATCAATATTTAAATCACTCATATTATCACATACTACTAATAATAAATAATTATTATCATAATATCTTCCACTATTAATTGTCATGTTTATTTCTAATTCTAACACATCTTTTAACACTCTGTAATTCTTTGCTTCTAATGCACTAATTATCACAACATAATACATTAAATATAAAGGATAATATAATAAATTTATATTTCTATCTTTGGGAATTGTTCTTGACATTATTTTTAAAATTAAATTTGAATATAGTTCTCCTCCATAATAAGTTAAAAGTATTAGAATTTTTAATAACACCTCTACATCACACTTGTATAATTCAACTGTTTTGGCAAAATCTTCGTCATTATTAATATTATAATTTTCTTTATATAATGACGTTTTAGTCAAATATATTCTTAATTGATTATTTACTATATCTGTTATTTTTATAAAGCTTTTACTATCCGACAATAAACTTTTTATTTCTTCAATAATTTTTTCATCTTCAAAAGTACTATGCTCTCTATTTAAGTTATTTATTTCAACTAAAAAATCATCATCTTTTGTTATGTCTGAATCATTTGAAAAAATTTCATCATAATTAAATATAAAATCCCCTTCTCCCAATAATGTTCCATAGCCTGGTGTCTGTCTTGAACTTGGATCTGTTGCAACTTTATTATATACATAATTCATAACTGAACTAGCACATATTACTCCTTGATCTGTTTTAGCCGCACCATTTAAAGCTTCTAATAAATAACCTGTAAAAATGGAATTATTAGTTCTAGCTCCTGAATCTTTAACTCTTTGGTCAGATTTTCCTGCTGTTAATACTTGTCTTGATTGTCTTCTTATCATATCTTTTAAAAATCTTTTAGAATTATTTCCTCGCATTAATGCTAGTCCACTATAACAAGCATCCATTATAAAAAATATGTGTTTTGCTTTTATTAATTCAGATTGATTTATTAATACATCCCAACTTATTAAAGTGTTCATCTTAATTTCTGTTCCATCGTAAGGAATTAAAAATCCTTTTTCTTTTTGGATTGTTGGGTATGTAGAGCCATGTCCAGCAAAAAAAATGATAACTGAATCATTTATTGCTGTATCTTTAACTAAATTATAAAAATTATCCATTATATTTTGATGCGTTGCCTCTTCATTCGTTAATATTTTAATATTATCTTCTTTGTATTTAAATTTATTTATCAAAATATCTTTAACTGCTTTTGCATCATTTACTGCATATTCTAAATTAGATAAGTTTTTATACTCATTTATTCCAATTATTAATGCAAAATGTTCATCATAACTATCTTTTAATACATTTGCCATTTCCATCTTTCCTCTCTTATGTAAAAATTCTATCATATTTTGGATAAATTATCTAGTAAAATACTATAATTAGTTCACCCTACATCTCCCAAATTTTCCATCCATCCCCCTGTCGGGTTTTGTTTTCACATCAAAAAATGTTACAATAAAAACATAGTAATACAAACAATTACTAAAAACAACAGAAAGGAGGCAAAAAAGTGAC
>ULWD01046833.1_pt1 | contig 21361 bp, 32 predicted proteins | sample 1960011 | NCBI WGS metagenome assembly ULWD01 (sample SAMEA4835803, study PRJEB28245) | human gut metagenome | biome: gut microbiome; material: fecal sample | place: Denmark | collected 2008 | reverse complement strand
CTTTTTTTTAAAATTTTTGTTGCATTTCAAATGAATATTCTGGTTTTGTTATAAGAATATCTTTTTAAAATCTTTATAAAAATTTTATGCTGCATCAATAAAATATGTAAATTCCCTGTATTCAGGCATATGTTCTTCTATCATTTTGAAAAAACCTTTAGAATGAGTTTTATACTTTAAATGGCAAAATTCATGCAAAACTACATATCTTAAAACATTTTTATCGTATTTAATGATTTCTGGATTAATGGTTATAACCTTATCTATAGAACATTTAGCAAGTTTGTTTGGAATTCTTCTTATTTCATAATATTCTGGAGCCAAACCATTTAACATTATTCTTGTTTCTTCCATAACCTGTTCTATTTCTATTCTTGCAATTTCATCATACATTTTATTTAATGCTAAACGAATTATATTTATATTATTTATTTTCTTGAATTTATTTGGAATATAAATATTTATATTTTTATCTTCTAAATCCAATTCCGTATTTTTTACTTTTGAATATATAACTTTTACTTTAAAATCTTCTCCAAATATTTTTACATTACCATTAATTGCTTTTTGCACTTTATTTTCTAATTTAAATAATCTTATCATTTTCATTCTCCTTTACGAATTATTGTTCGTTTTTGTTGAATGTATTATACATTTGTTCGCTATTATTGTCAATAGTTTTTCAGAAAAAATGTTCGTATTTCTTATGAATATTTTCGAGAACCATTCATATATTAGAATTAGAGGTGCTAGATATAATGAAAAAGTTTTTTTTTAGAATTTTTAGATTAAAAGAATATATATTTCCTTTTTTTATTTTTTTATTTGTTATATGTTTAATTTTATTTTCTTCAAGTAATATCGAAGCTGCCAAAAAAGGTCTTAATTTATGGGCAAGTTCTGTACTTCCCTCCCTTTTTCCTTTTTTTGTTGCAACAGAATTACTTTCTAAAACTGAACTGCCTCATCTTTTTGGTAAAATCTTTAATAAATTCATGAAACCTTGTTTTAATATTAGAGGTGAAGGAAGCTTTGCTCTAATAATGGGATGGCTTAGTGGATATCCTGTCGGAGCTAAAATAGCTACAAATTTTAGAAAAGAAAATATTTGCTCTAAAACAGAATGTGAACGAATATTAAGTTTTACAAATAATTCAGGTCCTCTTTTTATTGTTGGAACTGTAGGTATAAGTATGTTTGGAAATTCAAGCATAGGCTTATTACTTCTTATCACTCATATCTTAGGATGCTTAACTGTTGGTTTTATTTTTAGATTTTGGCATAGAAAACAAGATAATATTAATAAAAGCTTCATTAATAAAAATAACGGATCTATTATACAGCTTTCAAATTTCGGTGAAATTTTAAGTTCATCAATTGCAAACAGTATTTCCACTATTTTATCAATAGGAGGATTTGTTGTTCTATTTTCAGTAATAATTTCCATTTTACAACATAGTAAATTAATTATTCCTATAATAAACTTAATTTCTTTTATTTTTGATTTTTGTGGCATTGAAAAGGCATTTGCTGAACCATTATTCTTTGGAATTTTAGAAATAACTAATGGAATTTTTTCAATATCAAATATTCATATAAAGGCAATTTCAATTAATATTATTTTAACTGCCTTTTTACTTGGTTTTGGAGGGCTATCTATTCTAATGCAAGTTTTAAGTATAACATCAAAAACTGATTTATCAATAAAACCATATATATATGGGAAAATACTACATGGTGTGTTCTCTGCCTTTTATACTTTTTTATTAATTATTTTAATTCCTTTTTTTAATTTTAACTTATAGTGTGTTCTATTTTTTTTAATAAGAAATAGAATTATAAAAAAGCGTTAGATTCGCTTATTCTTATTTTTTATTTTTAGTGAGGTGTTTTTTATGGATAAAAATATTTCTGATTTTCAAAATGGATTTTCACCCTATGGAAATATACAAAACGGTATAGATATTAATGAGATGTATAAAGATCCTATGTTTAATCCTATTATGCAATATGAACAGGCTTATAGTTATTATAAATATCTTTGTGTACAAATGGATTATAAAATAAAGTGTAAAGAATACGAAAATTTATGTCAAAATTGTAATGTAAATCGTGCTAAAGATACATAGTTTTAAATTAATTTTTAGTTATTATCAAAGAACTCCACCCAATTAGGTGGAGTTCTTCAAAACAATTATATTTTCAAGAATAATTGCTGGAACTTTTTTAATTCCATTAATTTTTGCATGATATAAAACATGTCTTCCTTTGAAAAGCCAATCATTACTAGAAATAATAATCGGATGAGGATATTGATGCCAATTAATATAATATCTGCTAAGTTTATCGCTTTTTACTGGTTCCAAATTTTTAAAAGAAATATCGTGGATAAGTAGACTAACATCATACATTTTAATCCATGACTTTTTCAATACAAATTTTCCTTTTTTAGCGATTTTTGTATTCTTCTCTATGCATTCTTGATAAAATTTTTCCTGTTCTGCTTTTGTTTCTTTTTGATTCCAAAGCTCAAATTGCCGAACAGTCATATCCCTTTTCTCCCCATTACATAATCTACAAGAAGGAAGCATATTGTTTGTAATACTTATTCCTCCCCATCTTCTAGGATACATATGATCTATCGTTCGATTTTTATTTGACAATTTTCTACCACAATAATAACATTTATCATATCCTTTCAAAATGTAAGTAAGTTCATACATTAAATCCTCGTAGTTTACTCCACCTTTAATGTATAAAATTCCATTTTGTACATAAGCATAACTTGAATTTTTCTTTTCCGTGTAATAAAATTTTCTTGGTAACCGTATAATCATAAGATCACTCCTTTTAAATGTTCGCGTATTTTTCTTATATACTTATATTACACTCTTTTAGATAATTTGTCAATCAAAATTACAACTAAAAACTAACTTTAAATAATATCATTTATACACTCTTTTATATATTCAGCAGATGTTTTAGGAGCTATCCTTCCAGGTAATGCAAGAGCCCAAACATATTTTATTCCTATTTGCTTAGCGAGTTCAAAATTAACGCCTCCTGGTCTAGATGCCAAATCTATAATCAAAGTGTTCTTATTTAACTCGCTTAATTCTTCTTTATCTAATATCATACTTGGAACCGTATTTATTATAATATCATAATTAGATATTTTGCCTTTTAAATAATTTATATTTAGTAAATTATAACCTAAAACTTTTATCCATGCTAAATCTGACTCTTTTCTTGCACTACAAGTTACATTTGCACCTAATGCTTTAAACTTTAAAGCGACCTCTTTTGCTACTCTTCCAAATCCTAAAATTAAAATATTACTATTTTGAATAGTTATATCTGTATTTGTTATTGCTTCTTTTATAGTTCCCTCTGCTGTTGCAATTGTATTATAAATTACAAGTTTTTCAAAATCCATTAAATCATACACTGTTTTATATTTCTGTTCTAACTCTTTCAATATTTTTTTTGGAATATTTCCTCCAATTAATATCTTAGAAATATTCTCTTTTAATAAATCATCTATTTTTATTACTTCTTCATTTAAATTTGAAAACAATGTCTCTCCATCTTTACTAAATGGTATTGGTGTAATAATAATATTTGAAAATTGAATCGCCTCTTCAAGCGTATTACATTTTATTAGATTATCATTTTCTTTAATTTTGTCTAAAAAATCGATACCAAAACTAGCAATACTATTTCCATTTTGAAGAAACATTTTAGCTAATTCTATTGTTCTTAAATCTCCACCTAAAATAGTCATTTTTTTCAATATAGATCACTTCCTTATTTGCTATTCTATTCTTTTCTTAAAGAAATGTGATATTTTATGACTATTTAAATTTTTTATAGTATTTTTATTATTATTATGTTATACTTTTAATTATAATGTAGTTCTATTTTAAAAATTTACTAATATATTAAATAAAGGAACATACTTTAGGAGGAAAAAAATGCTTAAGAAAAAAATTATTTTTTATTTTATTTTATCTTTGTCAATTATAGTACTTATTTATCTAAGTTTTATTGTTAGCAAAGACATAAATTACAAAATAAAACAAACAAAAAATGAAAAGTCTATATATAATTTTATTGAAAATAATTCAAGAGATGTTTTTTCAATTGATAAAATAACCTATTTCAGCAGTGCAAATTCTACATCTTCTATTAATTCAAATTCATCTTTTAATATTGAAAATTTAATACAATATACTGACATTGCAATTTTCATAAATAATCACTCTGAAAATGGTTTTGATTTGGAAAACACAATAAAAAATTTGAAAATTTCAGATATTAATTTTTCTGTAAAACCAAGCAATCGGCATTCCTAATTTATATTACAAAAACATAAATAATTTTACTAAACCATCGGAATATAATGAAGAGCTACTTATCTCAGATTCTCTTGATTTTACTATTTCATCTGAAGATAATATAGATTATTCGTTACCAGTCCTATATAATAACTGTGCTAATCCTATTACTTTGTCATATGTAAATTCTAAAATAAAAGAAAACTATACTTTAAATGATATATCTGACATAGTATATGATGGTTCACTTTTAAAAAAATGTAATATAACATTGAACTCTATCGAATGTCAAATAAGCTTTTTAATTACAATTGTAAATAATCTTAATGAAAAATTTACTTGTCCAATTGTTTTATCTATCCCTCTCTCAATAGATAATTCTTCTATTTATGATGGTAATTTAACTTTAAAACAAAAATGTAATTATAAGTTTATTAAATTATAGTAAAAAAATATTAAAATAACTTCTTATATACAAAAATTTAAGAAATATCTAATTTTTATTAATTATTGCTTTTATATACAATATATGATATATTCATATCCAAGGAGGACTTTTATGGATCGAATTGACAAAAATAATTATTATCTAGATATTGCTGAAACAATTGCAGAAAGAAGTACATGTCTTAGAAAAAGATGGGGTGCTATTATTGTAAAAAATGATGAAATAATAGCAACTCGGTTATAATGGGGCACCAAGAGGGCGAGAAAATTGTTTAAACTTAGGATATTGTACAAAGAAAAAGTTTTTTCCCAACAAGCGTCATTGTGGATATGATGCTTGTAGAAGTGTTCATGCTGAACAAAATGCCATGTTGAGTCCAGCAAGAAAAGACTTAATCGGCTCAAGTCTATATCTCGTTGGGATAAGGCAAGATACACAATTGTATGAAGAACATCCATCTCCTTGTCAGATGTGTAGAAAACTTATTATTAATTCTGGAATAAAATACGTTTATGTTAGAATTGATAAAAAATTCTTTCAAAAAATAAAAGTAGAATTTTGGATTGAAAATGATGATTTGCTAAAAGGGAAAATTACATATTGATATGAAATAAAAAAACGAATACTTATAAAAATATAAGTATTCGTTTTTTTTACTATGCTATTCTATCCTTTGACCATTTTGCTTAACTATTTGCATAGTTTGCTCAGCGGTTTTAATTCCAATTCCTCTGAAAGACATTAATCTCTCTAATGGATCTTTTGCCTTTTCGTAAAACAAAAGATGAGCAGAAGTCGATCTTCCTTTAATTATTGGCAGATTTCCCTCCAAAAAAATTATAAACTCATAGTCTGTTTCAATACCAATTAGTTTGAGTTCATTACGTGCTCTTGATGGAAGTTTTGAAATTAACTCTGACGAACCAGCCAATAGCTCTTTTCTTTCGGCATTAAGCTTCTTAATTTGATCTTCAATCTCTCTTAACCGTTTTTGCCTTTCTTTAATGTTGATGTTTTGCATAGTTTCTCCTCCTAAATAATTTAATCGGTTTTTATAAGAACTAACTAAAAATCAGTTCAAATATATTATATCACGTTTTTATGTTAATAACAAGCTCTATTTAACTTTTTTTTCATAAATAGCTTATCTAGAAAGAAATTTTCCTTGCCACAAATTTTCTTCTTTTAGTAGCTTATTCAATCCATTTAATACCCATTTCTTATGCATATTCCATTCAGGTGCAATTAATAAATCTTTTGGTGCATCACCCGAAATTCTATGGATAATTATTTCAGGATTAATATGTGTAATAATATAAGAAAGCGAGTCTAAATATTCATCAAGAGAAATCGGAATGTATTTTTTTGCATTATATAATTTAGCCAAATACGTGTTTTTCACAACATATGTGGAATGAATTTTTATGCCTTGAATTTTATGCTCATTTATGAAATTTACAGTATTTTTAATATCTTCCAATGTTTCATTAGGAAGACCAACCATAATATGGGTTACAACATCTATATTATATTTATTTAAAATTTTAACTGCTCTTGTAAATATTTTATTTTCATATCCTCTATTTATAAATTTAGCAGTTTGATCATTTGACGTTTGTAATCCTAATTCAACCCAAACATAATACCTTTTTGAATAACTTTTTATCAACTTGGCTATATTCTCATCAATGCAATCAGGTCTTGTGGCAATTGCTAGTGCAACGATTCTATCATCAATTAAAGCAGAATCATATTTTGATTTTAGATTTGATACTGTATCATATGTATTTGTAAAATTTTGAAAATATGCAATAAATTTATTAGCTCTTTTACTTCTATATGAATCAAAATATCTAATTACTTGATTTTTAATATTTTCCTCAGAGCACAAATGTTCCCCGGAACCTGCTTCACTACAAAAAATACATCCATTTTTAGATATTTTCCCATCACGATTTGGACATGTAAAACCACCATCTATGCAAATCTTTAATGTTCTCTCTCCAAATTTATCTTTTAAAAATTTATTTAAATGTTTATATCTTTCTTCCATATATAAACTCTTTTCTATTAAAGTTTTTTAAGCATTTCTTTATATTTAGCAAGTTTATCTTTTTCTTCATCAATTTTAGATTGAGGAGCTTTGCTTACAAATCCCGGATTAGAAAGCATCTTTTCAGCTCTTGCAATTTCGAATTCTATTTTTTTACGTTCTTCTTCTTTTCTTTTGGCTTCTTCTTCTAAATCAACTAATCCCTCTAGAGGCATAAAGAGTTCAATACCCTCTTTTACAATTTTAACAGCATCACCAGTGATATTTTCTTTATTTGTTTCAAATATTATGTCATTTCCAAATCCTAATTTTTGAATAAATTCTTTACAACTTTCTATTTTATCTTTATATTTTTCTGTTACAAATATTAGTTTTACTTTTCTTGAAGGATGAACATTCATTTTTGCTCTTATATTTCTTATTTCAACTATTATTTCTTTTATTATTTCTATAAATTTTTCTTCTTCATTATAATCGTATTCTTCTTTTGACTTAGGCCATTTTGACATCATTAGTTCTTTATCATTGTATTTAACCAAATGTCTATAAATTTCTGTAGTTACAAATGGCATAAATGGGTGTAATAACTTCATCGAAACTCTAAAAACATAATCTAAAACATAGCAAACTCTTATTTTCTCTTCTATATTTTCACTATATATTCTTGATTTTGAAATTTCAATATACCAATCACAAAATTCCTCTCTAATAAATGAATAAATATTATCTAATGCAACACCTAAATCGTAATTTTCAATGTTTTTTGTTACTTCAGTAATTAATTTATCAAGTCTATTTATAATCCATTTATCTTCGATTTTTAGACTTTCTTCTTTATATTTCTTTGTCTTAAAATCATAATTTTCTTCTTTAAATTTTATTATTTCTTCATCAGAAACAGCATTCATTGTTATAAATTTAGCCGCATTCCAAATTTTGTTTGCAAAATTTGATGCTTGTTCAAGTTTTTCTGGCATATATTTAATATCATTTCCCATAGTTGTTCCAGATAGTACTGAAAATCTTAATGCATCTGCACCATATTTTTCAATTACATCTAATGGATCTATTCCGTTTCCTAATGTTTTAGACATCTTTCTTCCTTGACTGTCTCTTATTATTCCATGAATTAATACATCTTTAAAAGGTTCTACGTTTGTAAATTCTAATCCTTGTGTCATCATTCTTGAAACCCAAAATGTTATAATATCAAATCCCGTAACCAATACGTTTGTTGGATAGAATCTTTTGTAGTCTTCTGATTCTGTGTTTGGCCATCCTAATGTTGAAAAAGGCCATAATGCAGAGCTGAACCATGTATCTAAAGTATCTTCATCTTGATGAAGTTTTATGCTTCCACATTTTTCACATTTTAATGGAGCATTTTTAGCTACATGTATATGCCCACATTCTTCGCAATAATAAGCAGGAATTCTGTGTCCCCACCATAATTGCCTTGATATACACCAATCTTGAATATTATCTAGCCAATTAAAATATTGTTTTTCATATCTTCTAGGAATGAATTTCATTTTACCTTCTCTTACAGAATCTGCTGCTCTTTTTGCGAGCTCTTTCATTGATACAAACCACTGCATAGAAACTTTTGGTTCAATAGTAGTTTTGCACCTTTCACATTTAGCAACATTATGTGTATAATCCTCTGTACTTACCAAATTTCCTGATTTTTCTAACATTTCAACAATTTTTGTTCTTGCCTTCAACAAATCCATTCCTTTTAGTTCAGGAAGCAAATTTCCCATTTTATTGTCATCGTCAAAAACTGTAATTATTTCTAAGTTATGTCTTAATCCAGCTTGGTAATCATTTGGATCATGAGCAGGTGTTATTTTCACACAACCTGTTCCAAATTCTTTTTCAACAAATTCATCAGCTATAATTGGAATTTCTTTATTCATCAATGGAAGTATACATTTCTTTCCAACTATTGCTTTATATCTTTCATCATCTGGATGCACTGCAACAGCAGTATCTCCTAACATTGTTTCAGGTCTTGTTGTTGCAACTTCAACATATTTACCAGGCTCCCCTACAATTTCATATCTTATATGCCATAAATGTGATTGTTCTTCTTTATATTCTACTTCGGCATCTGAAATTGTTGTTTTACAATTTGGACAAAAATTTACCATTCTTGTTCCTTTGTATATTAGACCTTTTTCATATAATTTTACAAATTGTTCTAAAACTGCTTCACTCATTCCTTCATCCATTGTAAATCTATTTCTATCCCAATCACATGAACATCCTATCTTTCTTTGTTGTTTTTGAATTATTCCTCCATATTTATGTGTCCAATCCCATGTTTCTTCTAAGAACTTTTCCCTTCCTAAATCTTGTTTTGTTTTTCCTTCATCTTTTAATTTTTGAACAACTTTCATTTCTGTAGATATTGCAGCATGATCACTTCCCGGAAGCCATAAAACATCATATCCTTGCATTCTTTTTGTTCTTATTAAAACGTCTTGTATTGTTCCATCTAGTGCATGCCCCATGTGTAATTTCCCTGTTACATTTGGTGGTGGCATCATTATGCAATAGGGCTTTTTCTCTTTGTCCATACTTGGTTTAAAATATCCTTTTTCTTCCCACTCTTTGTATAATTTTTCTTCAAAATCTGCAGGATTGAAATTTCCTTCTAATACATGATTACTCATAAAATCAACTTCCTCTCTTTATGATACAAAAAAAGCCAAAAAGCATCATCCCTTTATAAGGGCAAGCTTTTTGGCCTACGGTACCACCTTAATTTATTTATCAACTTATTTTGATAACATCTCATTTGATTTAACGCATCAATACGGATAATCTTAAGTTTATTTTCAGATTATCAACTCCAAAGTTACTTTCTACTTATCTTTATTTTAGAAGCTCTCAGCCTTTGACTTCTATTCTCTTTAAATTAGTTTTAAGTATACTCTCTTTTTCACAGTTCTTAATTTTATAGCATTATATATCTTTTTTTATTTTTTGTCTAGTATTTATGATATTTTTTATTATAAAAAGAGTAATATTGCTTAAAATATTACTCTTAAAAGTCTTATGCAAGACCATATTTTTTCTTGAATCTATCTGCTCTACTTCCTGCTGTATCTTGTCTCATTAAGTTACCTGTCCAGAATGGATGGCATTTTGAGCATACATCAACTTTTATATCTTTTTTTGTTGAACCAACTTCTATAACATTTCCACATGCACATGTGATTGTTGTTGTAGCATATGCTGGATGTATTCCTTCTTTCATTAACTTTCACCTCTTCTTTCTCTAGTTTAAAAAAAGCTATTAACTATGTTATCACATTATATGAATTTTTTCAAGTGTTATTTAATTATATTTTCATTTTTTTCACTCAAATATTCTTCATACATGTATTTGGCTGAAGATAATGCTTCTTTATTAAAAGAGACTTTATCCACAAGTTTAATTACTATGTCGAATAAGCAAGCTACTATTAAAATTAATATACATATCTTTTTCCATATTTTTGCTAACATATTTTTCTCCTTAATTTTAAATACAACACTATTATACTCCTTGCTTATTATTTTTGTCAAGAGTTTATTTTTCCATAATATGTATATTTTCTATTTCTGTTCCTATTTCTCTAGATATTATATTTTGAATTTGTGCAACATTTTCTGGTTTTAATCCTCCATCTATTTTCACAACAATATTTACACTGTCTTGATTTATAAGTATTACACAATTTTTAAATCCTTTTGTCATTATAAGATTTTCACAAATCATTATAGAATTTTTACTGTTATTTATTTTAGATATTTCCTGTGTAGCTATTCCTTTTTGTGCCTCAGATACATTATTATTATTTAAAATGTCTTGGTAGGATGAAATCATGTTTGCATACATTTTTTCTCTTTCTAATTTTGAACTTACAAAATAATCGCTTTCACTTGTTCCCGCATTCGTTTCTACACTATTATTTTCTTTTATTGTATTTTCCTCTTCTTTATCATTTTTTGAAACAGTATTCTCTTCTTGTTCCTTATTATTTTCAACTAAAGCACTTACATTTTCTTTACTTTGATTATTTTTTGAATCTTGACTTATACTACTTGAAGGTGAATTGTCATTTTCAGAAACAACCTCATTATTACTAACTAAAACTGCATCACCAATATTAGTATTAGCTTCTTCTTGTAATTTATCAATATCCTCAGAATATGTTGCAACTTCTTTTTCATTATAATTAGCAGTATAGTTGAAGTATCCAGCTGTTATAAGCATTAAAGCAACAGCATAAACAATAATCTCACTCTTTTTTAAATACTTTTTCATAAATACCCTCCATTATTTTTTATTAAAATATAACTTCATAAAAATTTTTTAAAATTCAAAAGTTAATTTTTTTCAAATACCTGAATTTTATCAACAGTAAGCCCTGTAACCGCTTCCACAGCATTTATAATATTCATTTTTATGTTAGCATTAGCTGCTCCTTCTGCTGTAATAATAGCTCCCTCAACCTTCGGCATAATAATTTTTTCAACAGCCACTTCTTTTTGACTACCATATTCCTTAAAAATAACATCTTTTTGATTTTGTGTTTCAGTAACATTTCTAATTCCACCTGAAGAATCAGTTTCAGATGTAGAACTGGTAGTTACTGTTTCATCATAAATAGGCACTGTGCTACTACTTTCTGAATAATTTATAAATACATTTACACTACCAACACCTTTTATTGTCTTTAAAATATCTGCAAGTCGTATTTCTATATTATTCGAATTATTATTTCCATCACTTGAACTATCTGCTAAAGTTTTGCCCCCTGATTCTGTTGAATTTTGAAGCTTAGATATATTATCTCCTTTAAATATATTATCAATAGCTAAAACTGTTACAATCAATATAATTATTAAAACTATAATATTTTCAATCTTTCTTTTTTTGTTATTCTCATTTTTTTTAGTAATCTCTTTTATTTTTTCCTTAAACATTAGTATTTCTCCTTTACTTTAGTTTTATATTTATTTTACTTGAGTCTATCTCATAATAACTAGAAAGCAAATTTTTTATATTATCTATTTCTTCACTTACTGTTTTAGAATCGTTTTTTTTGTTTCCTATTTCAACTTCATTTATATTAACTTCTTGTATACTTCCTTGCTTTTTCTTGTTTATCACCAAATTTATTTTATTTATTCCGACTATTACTTTTTTCTTTACTTAAGACAGCATCCACTTTACATTTTTTTGTGTTATATCCTAACTCATCTAATTTACTCTTAATATTATTTTCTATTTCTTCAATATATAAACTTTCCAATCTATTATCCACATTCTCTTGATTTAAACTTTTAGAATTCGAATTAACATTTAAATTAGAAATAGAATTTTCTGTTAAATTTGTAATATCATTTATATCAAAGTTATATAAAGCTTTACTATCAACAAATGGATAAATAATATTAAACACAACATAAATAGATAAGATCATTTTTACATATTTTTTTATATTTCCATTAGGAAGAATCATTTCAAAAATACTTACAAGAATAACCGCAACTGCAATCTGTTCAATCCATGAACTTAAAAATTTTATCATCTATACATCATCCCACTATTTGATATTTTAATAACTAATGTAATTCCTATTATCAGCAAAAACGCTACCGAACAAAGTATTGCTAATAGCAATTTAAAAATTCCACCAAATTCTTCTAATAATCCTACAATTTTTTTATCTGCAATAGGTTCTGTTACTGCTGATAAAACATCATACATTATTACAAATAAAGCAAGTCTTATAATAGGTACTATACATATTCCTAAACAAACCACGGTTCCAACTAAACCTACTGCATTTTTTAAAACAAGTCCACAACCTAAAATAGTGTCTACTCCATCGCCTAAAACTTTACCTACTACAGGAATAAGATTTGACACTGCAGCTTTAGCTGTTTTAGCTGTTATTCCATCTACACTTGAAGTTAATGTTCCTTCCAATGATAAACTTCCTACAAATATAGTTAGAATTATTCCTAAAGCCCAAACTACACTTGATTTCATAAATTTATTTAATTTTTGAACTTGAATTCTTTCTGACATTTTAGAAATAATAGTAGTAGCCACAATTATAGAAACAAATGGTAAAATTAAAGTTTTTATTATATTTCCTATAAACTCTATTCCGAATAATAAAATTGGTTGAATTACTGCAGTTGTTGTTATACTTCCTGTATAAAGCATTAACGACATTAAAAGCGGAATTAAAACATTTATAAATCCACATAAATTATTTATAGTATCATTAACATCTTTTAAAATACCTGTAAAATCATTTAATATAATTGTCACTATTAATATATACTGAACACAATAAATAATTTTCGAAATATTAGAACTTGATAAATCATCTGTTATAGATTTTAAAATACTATGTATTAAAACAATTACTAATATACTTATTAATGTTTTCATCGTTTTTGATATGTTCTTTTTAGCTAAAGCAAAAAAATGTTTTGATATTGCTTTATTATCAATATTTCCTGTTATAGCAGAATCTAATATTTCATTTATATTTAAATTCGGAAATATATCTTTAGAATATTTTTGTGTTTCTTTAACAAACTCAGAAATTCCAAAAGAATCTTTTTGTCTATCTAAAATATCCTTTGTTGATGTATCATCTGCTTGAACTTTATTTGGAAAAATACTTATTAATACTATAAAAATATTTATAAAACAAACCATATGTTTTAAATTTATTCTTTTCATTAGTAAATCTCCTTATTTTCCTGTAAAACTTTATTTAGATTTCTACCTATTTCATTAGGTTATTTTTTAATTTGGTAAAATTTTTAAAATTACATCTAATAAATTTGAAATAATAGGTATAGACATACAAATTATTATTACTTTGCTCCCAATCTCTATCTTGCTCGCAACTGCTTTTTCTCCAGCGTCCATACAAATACTTATTGCAAATTCAGAAAGTAACGTAATACCAGTAATTTTGAGTAGAATTGTTAAAAAAGTGTTGTTTATTCCTGCTTTATTGCTTATTGTCTGTAATAAATTAATAATACTAGAAAACTTTCCTATTACCAAACTAAAAATTATTACACCAGATATTATAGATATATATATTGCAAACTCAGGTCTATATTGTTTTATTATAATGATAATTATTAATGAAACCAATCCAATTCCAATTATTTTTATTACTTCATCCAAAATTTTCTCCTTCCTATTATAACTTTTTTAAATATTTATGTATTTTACTATAAATTAAATAAAGTTCTAACTGTATCAAATAATCCACTTATTTCTTTTATTACTAATGTTAAAACAATTACAAGTCCGGCTAAGGTTGTCATCATTGCTTGTTCTTCTCTACCTGCTCTGCATAAGACCTGATGCAAAACTGCAACTAAAATTCCTATTGCAGCTATTTTGAATAATAAATCTACATTCAATTCTTTTCCTCCTTTTATTTAGATTTTATTAGATATAAAAATACCAATTCAAAATATGAGAGCTAATTAGTTTTATAATTTTAAAACAATATTATTACAAGTGCTAGTCCAACAATAGACCCTAAACTTTTATACATCTTTTCGTTTTTTTTACATTCTTCTTCTGCTTTGTTTATTTGAGTATCTATGAAATCACTTGTAATATTAATTTCACTAACTTGTCCCTCTACATCTGTTTTACCGAGCATATTTCCAATAGATTTTATTAAATTTATATCTTCTTTATTTAAATATAAAAATCCTTTTGTATCCTCTAGTGCATAATCCCATGCATTTTTTGAATTTAGAGTTTTTATATTTTTACTTGCTTCTCCAAAAAAATCTGATACACCGCCTTTTACTTACTTTAGATATATCTTCAAAAATTTCATCTAAAGGTTTATATGTAAATCTAATTTTATTTTTCATTATATTAAGACTTGTTTTAAATTCTTTTAAATCTTCCACCCTATTTTTTAATCCTTTTGAAATAGTAAAGCCTATACTTGTACTTCCTACAAAAATAAAAAATAGAATAATATATTTAAAAAACATACTTTAAGCTCCTTTCCTATTTAGTTTTTATCTTATATACTATTATTTTTCATCCTAATATAATTTATATGTCTTAAAATCAAAAATATTACTAATTTTCATAAATTTCTTTTATCTTCCCCTTATTTAAATTATCCAATATAATAACTTTTTTTAATAAATGATTTTCTAATAAATCATTTATTTCACTATTTCCTTTTATATCATTTATTCCGCTTCCATGTGCTGTAAAAACTCCTTTTACCCCACTTAACATAGCATATCTAATTGCTTCTACATCTTCTCTACTTCCAATTTCGTCACAAAAAATCACATTTGGTGCCATTGATCTTATAAGCATCCTCATACCTTTTGCTTTAGATACATTTTCTAAAACATCTGTCAATGGTCCTAAATCATTTTGAATTATTCCTCTATACATTGCTGCAATTTCTCCTCTTTCGTCTACAACTCCGGCAAGTTTTTGATTTTAGTTTTAACTCTTCATTTCCGTTACTTATATTTTTTATCAAATCTTTTAAAATTGTAGTTTTTCCTCCGTCCTGGCGGTGAAACAATTAAAGTATTAAATATCGTTCCTTCTTTTTCATTTATAATACTTTTTAAAATTTCGTAAGAACATCCATCTCTTTGACTTGAAATTCTAAAATTTAAACTTGATATATAGTCTATATTCTTTATTTCTCCATTTTCTATAATACAATTACCTGTTATTCCGACCCTATTTCCGCCTTTTATTGTTATAAATCCTTCACATATTTGTTTTTTATACGCATATACAGAATTTTCACATATTCTAGTAAACGTTTCTAAAATATCTTCTTGAGTAACTATATAATCTGATATTTTAATTTCTTGACCGTATTTTTAATGAAAGATTTCTATTGGTTCTTAATCTGATTTCTTCTAAATCATTTGATATAAAATTATTTTTAATAAATTCTATTATCTGTTTTCTAACATTTAAAGATAAATAATCTAATATGTTTTCGAGCTTGTCCATATTTAATCACATTTCCTTTTCTATTAATCTTTTTATACAATTTTATATTTTTCTATAGAATTCAAACTATAATTATTCTCCTACAATATAAAAAAGAACATATAATATCTTATAATATTATATGTTCTTTCTTTTTCTTTTAGAACCTATTATACTTAATTATTTCTAAATTACAGTTTTTATTTGAATTTTAAATGAAATTACTTATATTTTCAAACAAAGGTTGAAAATAATATCTAATAGGATTTTGCTCTGCATTCAATCCAAGTTTTTGCATTTTCAATTGATTTAAAATATAACTATGTGTAATATATTTTGTAGCAAACATTTCTAGCTGTTCTCTTGTATAATTATTTAACTTAACACTATTAGATTCTAATTCTTCTTTTTCAAAGTTACTATTAAAATCTACTGTATTATTAAAGGTATATGATATTAAATCAGTCGAATTCTCTCTAAATTTCAAATCATAATTTTCTTGTACAATATCTGTGCTTTGTATCCCTTTAATATTTAAATTGAAAATTAAAGAAATATATTTAATATCATTACTACTTTCATTTAATTCATTCTTATCATCTTTTAAAGAAAATATTATATTATATTTAAACTCATCATTACTAGACACTTTCTCTAAAGAGATATTTCCTAAAGGATTGTATATTGTATTTTCGCCATCTTTACTTGCCTCATCTATAGCTAATTCTATTTTTTTCTCATTTATATTTAATGTTACCTTTGAATCTTCAGTTATATATTCTACTTTTGTAACATTTTTATTTGTTTTATATATACTTATAGATATAATTTTTGTACCAGAAGAATTTTCATTTTCTTCTTTCTTTTCTTTATATTCTTTTGCTTTACTTTGCAATTCTTCAATTTTATTTTTTGCTTCAGTTTCTGTTAATTTCGAATCCTCTATTAAGAATTGTTGGAATTTATTTACTATAATTTCATTATTGATTAACTCATTATACAGTTTATTTAAAATTTCTTTTGCTTGTGCTTCAGTTAAAGTAATTGTATATTTATTATAATTAGATATCTTCTCTGTTACAAACATTGTATCACTTAGATTTTCATCTAATATTTTATATACTATATTTTTTATTTTTTCTATTTCTTCTTCTGAAAATTTATACTTATTTAAATCTTCAATTTGAATTTTTTCAGGAATTGCATCTGTATCAGTTATTCCAACTTTTTGAGCCAAGTCTTTTAACTTATTGTTTTCAATCGCAACATATTTTCCTCCAATTTTATTTACACTTATACCATATAAATCATTTTTATTTAAATATTCAATATCGATATTTTCACCATTTGAATATTTAAATTTTACACTTCGATAATCATAATTATTTTGCTTGTCTTTTTTTACATTTGTAACTATCTCTGTTTTTTTAAACTCTTTATATACATTTGCATTTTGCATTAATTTTTGTGCCAAACTTATATCCATATCAGCTTTTAATGTTCCATTTGATTCATAAGATTTTGTATTCTTATTTTCTAAATATCCATTTAATTCTGATATATTCATATTAGCAACACTTTCAACTGTTTTTCCAGCATATACAAAAAATTTTTGCTTATCTGATTTAAAAACATCTGTAAAAAAATACATGTATGCAATTATTCCACCTATTAAAATTATAAAAAGAACTATAGCTAGTACTATTATCAATGTTTTTTTATTTTTTTTCATTTAAACACTCCTGTTCTCTAATTTATTTTTTCTGTTTTGTAATTTTTTCCATTTTTATATGATTTATATTTAAATATAACAGATAACCTAAAAAGCTATCTGTTATACAAAATTATTCTTCCCAGTTATGATATACATTCATTACATCATCTAATTCTTCTAGTTTTTCAATTAATCTTTCCATTTTTTCCACACCATGCTCATCTAATGCTACTGTTGTTTCAGGAACCATTTGTACAGAAGCTTCTATAAATTCAATTCCTTCCTCTTGTAATTTTTCACTAACTGTTGAAAAGTCACTTGGAGCTGTAATAATTTCGTATACTTCTTCTTCTGAATTAAAATCCTCTGCTCCACTTTCTAGGGCTAACATCATTAAGCTCTCTTCATCTAAAGAACAACCTTCTTTTTCTATAACTATTACACCTTTTTTGTTAAACATATATGATACACATCCTGTTGTACCTAAATTTCCTCCAGCTTTATCAAATACATGTCTTACTTCTGCTGCTGTTCTATTTTTGTTATCAGTACTTGCTTCAACTATTAAAGCTACTCCATTTGGTCCATATCCTTCATAAGTTATTTCTTCATAAGTGGCAGTACTTCCTTCTCCTGAAGCTTTTTTTATTGCATTTTTAATTGTATCATTTGGCATATTGGCTGCTTTACATTTTGATATGACATCTTTTAATTTGGAATTTCCCGCTGGATCAGGTCCCCCTTGTTTTACAGCTACTAATAATTCCCTTCCTAACTTTGTAAAAATTTTTCCTCTAGCTGCATCTGCTTTTCCTTTTTTTGCTTGAATATTATTCCATTTGCTATGTCCTGACATACTTTTCTCCTCCCTTTTTTCTCTTATATGTTCAAGGTTTTCTAAAAAATTCATTTTACATTGTAACATACTTTTTATATTTTGTGTAGTCTTTTTTATAAATATTTTTCCTATTTTGCTTATGTTTAGTATTAAATTAATAGAACACTAAGGTTCAAACAATATTTCTGAAGTATATCCAGACAAATTCGTGTAACCTTGTATATTTGCATGCGTAGTTGTAAATGCAATAATATGTTCCCCTGACAATTCATTTACATTATGTTCTACATCGAAACTGTCTTCTGTACGTTCTACATTTTTTACAACCGAATATTCGTTCTTATATGTACAATTTGCATCTAATTTGTCATCTTTTAATTCACTAATATCTACAATACCAGATTTATAACCATTTGGCACTTGAACTCCATGATCATTCCAATAAAATCCTTTATATTTTATTGTATTAACATTAGTTAAATCTACAGTTCTCCAAATAGTTACATCATATGTTCCAATATTGTCAGCCGCATCTGCACATATAGCATTATCATGTACAATAACATCCAAAACAGAATGTGTACCATATGGAGATGACATTCCATTCGTACCTATATTATGTGATACATTCCATCCATTTACAGAATTTGAAATAGCATATTTACAAATAATGTTAAAAACCTCTTTTTTATTATTTTTACTGTATGTAATAGTTGTCTTACCTACAGATTTCCATTCTATGTTTCCAGTATTGTCAATAGATACAATATTACTGTCACTTGAACTCCACGTTCCTCCACTTTTTATTAAATCACTAGAAAAATTTAGTTTTTCTTTTCCTGAATCTTCATCATTAGATTTTCTAATAAAAATCTTATCTGTTGTTTTTACAATCTGTATATTTGATTCATTGCATTCATTTACTGTACCATTAGATATACTAATTTCATATATTTTTCCTGTTTTTGTTCCTGTTACTATCCATTTTTCACTTTCTTTTTCAGTAATTGCTACATTGGGTATCTTATTCAACTCTTCTTCTAAGACATCCGTATCAATAACTATTTCACTATTTGCCTTTGATGCTATCAATGATAGTTGAATTTGTTCTTTTTCTTGTTTTTGGTTTGTTATCATTTCAGCGTTTTTAGACCTCTTTAATATTCCATTTTCTCCTGCTAAAGTTACAATCGATATACCGTGCTAAAATTAACAATACAATTATTGTTACTATCAATGCTATTAAAGTTATTCCTGCTTTATTATTCTTCTGTTTTATATATATGTCTTTTGTTTCTCTCCACCACCAAAATTTTCCCATTGTTTTTCCTCAACTTTCTCATTTATTTTGTTTTCTCATACCATTTTGCAAATTCTTGCATTGCTTGTACAGAACCATCTATTTTTCTTCTATTTTCTCTTTCTTCGGAATCCATTTCTGCTAATGTTTTATCAAACCCATTGGGTTTAAAAATATACCATAAATCCGACCATTTTTCTTTTCTATTCAGTCCCTGAATCTTATTTGATAAATTTCCGTGGATGTTTTCCATAAAAATAATGTATTTCTTTTCCATCATGATATGCAAGGCATTCATTAAACTCACATTTTCTATTTTCTTTGTTCTCCATTAATTTTAAAATTCCCTGTATTCCAATGGTATCTAGCGAAAAATTTACAAATGCTCTTGGGAAACCATTTAATTCATCAATTCTAAAATCCGTATCCATTGCTATACATGGCTTTTTTACTAATTCATAAGCTTGTTTTACTTTTGCAGTTACTATCTCTTTTATATCATCACTTCTAGGTTCATCTAATTCATAATTAAACGTTTTAAACTTCAACTTTTTAAAATATTTTTCTGCCGACTTTATCTTTCCCATATTATGCGTTACGAAAATAATTTCTTCTTCCATACAAAAATCACTCCAATATTATTTTATTTAATTTAATTTTTCAACTACACTACAACCTATTGTTTTAACTTTAATATATGTTATTTGTTATTTTAACATATATTAAAGTTTTTGTAAATTTCTATTTTAAATTCTTACAAAATCCAATTAAAAAATTTGTTTTAAAATATTATAAAAAATGCCATAGTTCTAGCAAGAAAAAAATGTCACTATTGTTACTAATTTTTTCTCACATCTATGGCATTTTTTTCATTTTGTCAATGAGGACAATACTTGTTTTCCATATCTTCTCATTGCAAATTTTAATTACACAATCCTAAGTTTTACAGAAAAATGGTCGAACCCCGCGATTATTGTCATTGTTGTAGTTGTTGTTGTTGAAGTTGCCGTCCGTTTTCACATTCCACACGTTGTTGTTCGAAGAGCTATAAGCGGACCCAAGCCAGAATGATGTACTGTACAACCAAGTATAGTTTGATTTATTTGACCATAATGCATTAATATCTTCATATGATGCTAAACTTACTTCACTCACTTTGTCTGTATTTCCTAATAATGTTTTATATGATTCTACATATTGATATAAGTTTGATTTATTATCATATACCCATGGATAAATTGAACTTCCTCGTGGAGTATATGTCTCATCCCAATATCTTGAGCTTGAAAATGCTACTGTTCCTTTTTCTTTCTTGTCCACTAACCCAACCTTTCATTGTTTCGTCTTGCAATCCATAGTTAATTGCACCTTTATCTACCTCGCCTTTTTCGTTACCATTGCTATCATAAATTCTTCCAACCATTAAATTCCATTCTGCCAATGCCTTAACTTTGGTTTTATCTTGATTATCTGCCAATACATAAAATCTTTCTGTTGTTTCTTTTTTTGATGTTATTGCTATTTTATCTCCTGCTTTTGTTCCATCTCCTTCTTCTAGTGCTACTGATACTGTTCCTCTTACTTTTCCATCCCATATATCTTTCATTGCTATTTCATAGCCTTCTTTTGTCGTT
>ULWD01032383.1_pt1 | contig 21571 bp, 22 predicted proteins | sample 1960011 | NCBI WGS metagenome assembly ULWD01 (sample SAMEA4835803, study PRJEB28245) | human gut metagenome | biome: gut microbiome; material: fecal sample | place: Denmark | collected 2008 | reverse complement strand
AAATGCTACTATTCCTATGTATAAACTGCTATATACTACTGCTCGTCCTATAAATTGATATAATTTGTTTTTATTTATTTTTTTCATTTTCTTTACCTCTTTTCTAAACTTTTATTTGATTCGAAATGTTTTGTATTGTCCTTATATATGCTTTTAATTCTTCATTTTCTCTAATCAGTTTTTCCATTGTTTCATCAATTTTTTCATTTTTAGAAACTTTAATTTTGTATTGATTTTTCCCTGTTTTTTCATATTCTAGCTTTCCACTATTTATTAATCTTAGTGCTGTTTCATGTCCTATATGGTTTCGTTTCATAAATTGATTTAGACTAATCCATTCTTGTTCCATTATTTTGTCCTCTCTTTATTCAATTTTTTTGAAGTTTAAAGTTAAAAAATTTTGTTACTGGTCTCTTTAAAATCTCTGATATTTTAATCATCTGACTAATTTTAGGTTCTACAATTCCTACTTCAATATTGTAATAACTAATTGGGCTCTTCATTCCCATTTCTGTAGACATATCTTCATAATTTTTTTTACTCTTATATCTAGCTTTTTTTAATTCTTCAGTATTTACATATATAGCATATTTATTCAACACTTTCACCTCTTTTCTTCAACTTTCTTGAACAGATTATATACAAGCTTTTTGAATAAGTCAATACCTTTTTGAAAAAAAATTCAATTTTTTTGTAGTTAATATTCAAAAGTATTGAGATTATAGTATTTACAATCAAAAAAAAATATGTTATAATTCAATTAAATTGAATATTGTAAAGGTGATTGTATGGAAAATGAAAATAACAATTTAAATTTAACAAGTATTAGAATAAAACAAATGAGATTAGAAAGAAATTGGACTCAAAAAGATTTATCAAAAAAATTAGGATTAAAAAATGATACTGCTATTGCTAATTATGAAGCAGGATATAGTACCCCAAAAGATAATATAAAATTAAAAATGTCAGAAATTTTTGATTGCACACTAGATTATCTCATGGGCAAATCTGATATTAGAAACTACGACAAAGATGAGCAAGAGTTCCGCTTCGCTTATCATAAAGAAATGGAAGGACTTACTGACGAAGAAATTGCAGATGCATTGAAATTTTATAAAGAAATGAAAAAGAAATATAGTAAATAATTTTAGTGGAGGCTAAAATGGAATTAAATAGATTGTATGATATTGCAAGTAAAGAAAATATAGATATAATTGATTTTAAAATGAAAAATAAAGCAATTATTGGTTGCTTAGATAATAATTATACCATTGGCATTAATTATTCGATTATAGACAATTCTAGTGAGGAAAAAACCATATTAGCAGAAGAATTACGGTCATTATTATTGCAATGCCTTTTATACTTCTAATAATTCAAAAAATGAAATAGAAAAACGAGAATTTAGAGCAACAAAATGGGCATTTAAAACCTTAATACCTTATGATAAACTAAAAGAATTGATAAACAAAGGATATACATATTATTATCAAATAGCAGAAGAATTAGGAGTTACTGAAGATTTAGTGAGAAAAGCTTATAATTATTATTTGGAGGGAAATCGTGGCTAAAAAAACAAATTCCAAAATAAATGGAAAAGAATATTATAGAATTAGAAAAGTAGTTGGTCATACTGCTAGTGGCAAAAAAATTCTAAAAAATTTCTATGGAGAAAGCAAAAAAGAAGCAGAACAAAAAGCAAATGAATATCTTAATAATATTGAAAATGGACTAATAATTAATTTTGAAGATTTTACCTTATCAGAATTAATGCACACATGGTTATTTGATTTTCTTCATAATTCTTCAAAAATAAAGCCTTCTACATTTCAGAGATATGAAGGCTTATATAGAAATTATATAAAAGAATCTGAAATAGCCGGAAATAAATTAATTAATGTAAAATCAATACATTTACAAAAATTTTATAATAATTTATCTAAAAATGGATATTCTTATTCTCAAATAAATACTTTAAATACATTTTTAAAAGTTTTTTTCAATTGGTGTATTGATAATGACTATATTTTAAAAAATCCATGTACAAAAGTTAATATAAAAGGCAACAAAAATGAAATTATAAAGAATGAGAAAAAAGAAGTCGAAATATTATCAGAATCAGAAATAAATATTATAAAAAAATATTTAAAAAATACAGATTTTGAATTATTATTTTTGCTAGATTTGGTTACTGGATTAAGGCAAGGAGAATTACTGGCCCTAGACTGGAAAAATATTAATTTAGAAAATAATACTTTAAAAGTGGAAAGAAGCGTTAAAGAGGTTTATGTGTATGATAATGAAAATACTAAACATATAGAAACTATTTTTCAAACTCCCAAAACTTTAACCTCTTTTAGAACTGTTCCTATTCCAAGCACAATGATTGATATTCTATTAAAAATAAAAAACAAAAAAGGTTTATTATTTAAAGATACCAATGGAAATCCTTTAAAAGGAAAAAATGTATCAGCTAAATGGACAAAAATCTTAAAAGAATGCAAAATACCACATAAAAAATTTCATTCTATCAGACATACCTATGCCTCTATGTTATTATCAAAAGGTGTAGACATTGAAACTGTAGCTGAATTAATGGGGCATTCAGCAATAAGCATTACACAAATTTATTTGCATTCTTCTTATACTTCAAAAAATAAATCTGTTAATAAATTAAATTCTATATTGAACTGAGTGGCTAAAAAGTGGCTAATCAAAAAAATAAGATGTCTCAAAAGTATTGAAACATCCTATTTTTAAGCATTTTATAAATTTTGGTAGCGATGGGGAGATTCGAACTCTCGACACCGCGGGTATGAACCGCGTGCTCTAGCCAACTGAGCTACATCGCCATATATTAAATAAACAACTTTTAGCATTGTAACATAACACATATTTTTATTCAATTTTGTATTTTAGTGATTTTAAATGTTTTTTTAGTATTTTCCTCTTTTTTTCTTTTTTTTATTCATTTTTTCTTTATTTTTTATTTGTGAGATAATATTTTTTACTATTAATTATAAACACGGAGTAAATAATATTTAATTATTTACTCCATGAGTAATCATAGGTGTTTGTTCTGTTATATTTTCAAATGTATACCCATTTTGTTTACCATAGTTTATTATATCAGGTAAAGCTTCAAGCGTTTTTTCACTTTTTCCAAAATCATGTAACAAAACAATATTAGCTCTTGACTTACTTAATTCATTTATAACATTATTATATACCTCTTCTTTTGTCTTGGCACTTGCTGCATCTTCTCCAGATACATTCCAATCATAATAATAAAAACCATCCGCCAATAATTTTTGTGTCATTCTTGTCATTATTCCTTTTGAATATTTTTTACTAATTGTGTTGGAACTTCCTCCAGGAAACCTAGTATATTTTGTTGTAACTCCTGTAACATTTTTAATTTTTTCTTGTAATTTTAATATATTATTCATATAAGCTTCATCAGAAGAATATATTTGACTATACTCATGAGAATATCCATGTATTCCTATTGTATGTCCCTCATTCACTTCTCTTTTTACAATTGCTTCATTTTCTTTGCTGAAATTTATAGTAAAAAATGTTGCTTTTACATTTTCTCTTTTTAAAACATCCAAAATTTTTGGAGTAATATCTGAACTTGGACCATCATCAAATGTTAAATATATAACTCCTTTTTTATTTGGATTATTATCTTTAATTGAGATTTTTCTAATTACTGTTTCAGAATCATTTCCTGCTGAATCAGTAACTGAATATTTCACTTGATATTGTGTATTAGATAATTTTTCTCTTTTAATTTCTACTTTATTTGTTAAATCTCCGTCTACATCATCTATTGCCGTTACTCCATATTCTTTATATTCAGATATTGAATTAAGAACTAAATTTTCATCTCCATTTAATGAAATTTTTGGAGCTACATTATCTTCTATTTTTGTTTCTTTTTCTATTAAATAGTCTGAAGATACTTTTATATTTTTATTTGATAATAAGATATGTGTTATGACAATTATTATTGATAATATAATTAAAATTATCCTTGCTATTCTTAAACTATGCCTTTTTTCTTTTTTATATAATATATATATCCATATAAAAACCAATATTAAAACTATAATTTCAACTATACTTACTATACTTATAATGTTCATCTTTTTCCCTCTTTTAATTTATCTTCTACCCTATTCTTCACTAATATTTATTTTATCACAATCTTTTTATTTAGTCTATATAAAAAATTGGATTATTACATATATTTTTATACCTTTAAACTTTTCCTCCTCCCCAAGTAGTTGGAATTTCATTGTAATTTGATAATTTGTTACATCCTCTAAAACAACCTGCTGAATTTTTTACATTTGTTCTTTCCCATAAATTAGGTGCATTTCCAGTTATATTTGCACAACCTTGAAATGTATTATAGAAGTCTTCAACATTCTTGCAATTGTCAAATAAACCTTCAGGTATTTCAGTTAAACTAGTACATCTATTAAAGGCACAATTAAATGACCTAGTATTAGGGCAATTTTTAAATAAATCTTCTGGTATATTTTTTAAATTATAACAGCCTTCAAATATCTGATAAAAATCCACTGTTTGTTCACTTTTAAATATATTGTTTCCTATGCTTTCCAAATTTTGAATATTTCCAAAAGTTCCTCTGAAATTATTTACTTTAGTGCAGTTTTCAAATAAGTTATTTGGTATTTTTGTTATGGATGTACAACCATAAAAGCAATTCATAAAACTATTTACGTTAGTGCAGTTTTTAAATAAGTTATCTGGTAACTTTGTTATAGATGTGCAGCCTCTAAAACAATCTTTAAAAGTTGTTGCATTTGTACAATTTTTAAATAAATCTTCTGGAATAGATGTTATCCATGTGCAATTAGCAAAACACCCATCAAAACTACCTGCATCTATACAATCACTAAATAATTCTCCTGGTATTTCTCCTGTTAAACTAATACAACCATTAAATGTATTTGAAAAATTGGTATCTACACAGTTTTGAAATAAATTATTTGGTATATTACCATCTAAAGATTTACAATTTTCAAAAGAAACATTCTTACATTTTGATAACGAATTTTTTGTTGGCTCAGGTAAAGGTCCTTTTAAATTAATACAATTTTTAAAATCTATACCTATTCCGTTATTAGGTTTTCCTTCATTTTTCAAAACATTTCCCCATTGTATTATTTTTGTTATTTTTTTGTTACTTTCTTCTTTATTGTATCCTGAAAATTTAAACCCTGGACATTGTCCTTTTATTGTTACTGTATATGTTCCTGCAATTTCATAAACATGTGTGGCATTCTCATCAGTAGCCGATTTAACTTTAACTACTGTTCCATCTCCATAATCTACTTGAAAATTATAAATATTATGACCATATGTAGAAAGTGGCAAAACTATAGTATCCTTATCACCAACCGTCCATTCTGTTATAAATGGTTGATATTCTTCTAATATTTCATCATCTATTAATTCATCATCTGGTAGTAAATCATTCTCTTTAGCTCTTCTATATTCTTCTTCATTATTTTTTCCTATATATACTAATTTATCATTCTTTATAACTAATTTTTCAGAATATTTTTCTTTATTAAAACTCGGTATATATTTACTTTTTATCTCATTTGCATCTTCTACATTAATTTTCTCATTACGTTCCCCTAATTTATCTATTTCTTCACTGTGAATCGTAAGATTTAATTCTTCTTTATAAATCGCTACTTCATTACTAAAACTTGCTGTCTCAGCTTTATTCAATATTCCATTTTTACTTGTTAACGTCGCTAATGTTACACCTGCTAATATTAATAAAACTATAATCGTTACTATTAATGATATTAATGATATTCCTAATCCTTCTTTCATTTGTTTCATCATTTCTCATCTTCCTCTTTTCAAATTATAAAATTACCTATTCAATTATTTTTTTGATGTATATTCTATTTTGTTTTTTTACTTTTTAATAAGATTTTTCTAAAAAAAATGTAAACAAAAGTTATAACTATAACAATATACATTATTTTTAATATTAATTGTACCAGGTTACCGTTTTTCTAAAAAAATGAGTCCAACTAATATTACACATATAATTAAAACGAAAAACTGTAAATTAAAACTTTTATATATTGAATTTAGTTGTCCTTCTATAGTGTTATCAAAGGGAACATCAAATATAGTATTTGCTATATTAAAACTAGGATATATTTTATTAAATTGTTTTTTTACTTTATCTGCAATTCCTAATAAGGTAGCAAAAATAAGATACTCTTCCCAAATTTTAACTTCTGTATGTATTTTTTCTTCTATATTAGAATAATCTAACAAGAAGTTTTTTAATCCATTCAAATTTTGATATTCATTAACAAGTTCATTTGATAGAGTAATTTTTTCTTTGGTTTTAAATAGTATATAATTTTTTGATGGAACAACTATTATATATTTTCTTTCTTCTAAATCTTTTTGGATTTCTTTTATAATATTTTTAAATAAAAACTTTAATTCAAATTTATGACCATCAATATTACAATAATTGCGTATCTCATTTTTTTCTAATAAATTATTATTTCCTGCTACATTTTTCAAGAAATTATAAATTCTATTTTCTACATAGTTTTTTTCCCATTTTCCATCTTTTAAATCAATATTATAATTATCATTTTTTAATCCTAGATTTTGAGAATGTTTTATATCTATATATCCTTTTTTATACCAATTTAATAAATATGCTCCTATAAGTCCATTATCTAATTCATCTACTTTTAAGTTTGAAAAATTATATAATAGCCAATATGCTATATCAATATTTCCAAAACAAGGTATATCTCTATAGTAAAATGATTCATCTATCTTATTTATTTGGCTTTTACTTTTGTTTTTCAAATATTGCAAAACAAATTTAAAAATTAACAAAAACAAACCCATCAAAAAAATCATACACAAATACGGTAAAATAAAATATAACCCTAAATCTTCCATTATTTTCTCCTTTAAATTTCCCATATGTTTTAACAATATATTTTTTTAATATATCATTATAAACCTTTTAAATTTCAGTATTTTTTTAATTTTAATACTTTACTTATTTATATCATAAATATATTATAAAAACAATTATTTTTTACATTTTTTATTTGGACATTTCGTACATAAACAAAAAAAGACATGATAAAATCTAAATCATATCTCTTTTTATTCATTTATATATGAATTTAACTAGAAAATAAGAAATTTGCCAATTTTATCATATCATTTACATTTAAAATACCACCCATTAATAATTTATCAGCAAGCCAAAGGTATCTAGTACTACTTAGCAATATAATATTTTTTATTTCAAATATAGTTAAAAACGGCATATATGATTTTAATAATGCTGCAGCACCTGTTACATGAGGAGCTGCCATAGATGTTCCATTTTTGTAACTATATTCACCTTTTAGAGATGTACTTAAAATACTTGTTCCCGGTGCAGCAATATCAACACTTTTAACTCCATAATTTGAAAAAGAAGATAATGTATTTTCAGGTGTGCTTGCCGCAACAGAAATAATATTTTCACTATTATAAGAAGCAGGATAACTAGGTATTAAATCATTATTACTACTACTATTTCCTGCTGACGCAATAAATAATCCATCATAATGTTCTATTGCATATTTTAAAATTGGTGAATATATTCTGCCTCCCCAACTATTATTGAGAATCTTAATATTCATTATATTAGCAAAATAAATAGCAGAAATAGCTGCTGCAAGATCGATACGATTATCTCCTATTTTAAAAGAAGCTAATTGTACATTCCAACATACTCCTGTAATACCAATAGAATTATTACCTATTGCTCCAATTGTTCCCGCTACATGTGTACCATGTCCTGTCACATCTACTGGGTAACTGTTGTTATCAATAAAATTCCACCCATTAAAGAATGGACCATTAGACCATAAATTATCCTTTAAATCCGGATGCTCTGCATCAATTCCACTATCTAATACACCAACTACTACTTGATAATTACCTGTAGTATAATTTCATGCATATGGTGTATTTATGTTAGGCATTCCCCAAAGATATTTGAAGTCTGGATCATTTGGAATTATATCTAGTTCGTATAAATAATCTAATTCAGCATAAACTACATATGGATTTCTTTTAAGTTTGTTAATAGCACTTATTGTTTTTAATTTATCCTTACTTTTTAGATATATTAATATGATATCTCCAATATTACTATTAGTATCTATCTTTATAGGGCGAAATAAATATTCTATTTTTTCAATATCTACCCCCAAAAAAGTATGTTTTATACCATAAGAAAATAAGTTTGATTTGTTAAAATTCTTAGTTAAAGCAACAATTATTTTTCCTAATTCAAAATTATTATTAGAATCTGTATTCATTAAATAATCCTCCTCTAAAATTATATGCTTATATAAAAATTATGTTATAATCATATAATTTTTGAGAAGGATACTATGCATTTACAGAACAAATATTACAATTACACTTCAGTATAATTTTACAGGCAATTTATATATAATTTTTAATATCATCAATTGAATTAAAAACAATCCCTTTTATGCCTACCTTACATGCAGCAATAATATTCTTTTCTTTATCATCGAAAAAAATTGTTTCTTCCTTATTCAATTTAAATCTATCAATCAATAAATTATAGATATCAGGATTTGGTTTGATAAGATGTTCTTGATAAGAATATATTCCCCCATCAAAAAGAGAATTTATATTTATTACATTATTAATATAATTATAGCTATCTTCCGTTATATTTGTTAATAAATATAGTTTATAACCCATTAATTTTAATTTTTTTATATATTTTAAGTTTTCACTTATCAAAGGATATGCTATTGATTGATTATCTTTGCTTAAAATATAACTAATATCCTTAAAATCAGATGTGTTAGCCAAATTTTGTATATGTTCTTGAACCGTTTTGTAACCAAGTAAACATTCTTTAAATCCTTCACCATATGCCTTTTTGTATATTAAATCACAATTTTTATTGAGTACATACTCTATATTTTTTTTACTATCATCAAATAATATTCCACCTACATCTAATATTATGTTTTTTATATTTACTTTATTATTTTCCATACTTAACACCTCTATATTAGAATATCATTAAACATACCTTTTTTCAAGAATCCATATAAAATTCAACTAAAAAAATTAACAAATTTTTCTTATTCGTTGATAATCTTTCGAATTTATGATAAAATTAGATAAATATTAATTGTAAGGGAGAATAATTATGAAGAAAAAATCCCAATTTATATTAGCATTATCAATTGGTTTTATAGTTTCTATGATTATAATGAGTATTGCAATTTATTTTGGTTATACAAGTGCATATAGTACAGATGTTGATTCTTTTGTTGTAAAAATATTTGGAATACCAATATACGAGCTTGTAAAAAATGGTACTAAATATGTAGGTACATCTCAAGGAATCTACATGGGTATGTTTTGTGGTATATGTATGGTTATAGCTGTTACAATTCAAACTATTATTTCAAAAATGAAACAAAAATAAATAGATGGACTCTCTTAAATTAGAGATGTCCATCTTGTTTTTAGAAATCGAATTATAATCCAATTACCTAATTTCAGGAAATATAACACAAAGATTTGTTCCAGTATCGAGATAGCCTTCACAATTGGAAAGTGGAACCAACAGGCTTCTATCTAATATAAATCTCTCCTCTTCCAGTATATGTTCACTGATTCTGCGTAAATCGAAAATAAAGACTCTACCATTAAGAACAAATGCTATTTTACCCTTATTGGTATTAAAAGTTTTTTCTTTTCCTCGTATTGTGACTTTCTCCAAAATTCCTGTATCTCTTTCTCTGAAAATCTCCGCCCAATACTCTCGGCTTACCCTCGATTGGCTTAAAGCAGGGGCATTCGGGCAATAATAGTAGGTATGCCCCACATCAAGAAATCCAGCTATAACAATAACTTCATCACCAAAAACGTTTTTATAAATGATAAAATTATTGACCGAACAAAATCCAAGTGTGGCATCAAAAGGATCGTTGCAAATAATCTTCGTGAAACTATACTTATCCATAGTGAATCCTCCTTGTCATTAAATGACATCATGAGCATAAGCTCTTCAAAATTGTTTGCATTTTCATTATAGCAAATTATAACCTGAATGTAAAGTTTTATGTAAAACTAAAATTCATTTTTCTCTCTTTCTAATAAAAATTTGTTGGTTGCACTTATATATATAATTAAATATGATATTGATATAAAAAATCCACTCAAAACATCACTTGTATAATGTACTCCTAAATAAATTCTACTAACTCCAATACAACATATCAAAATGCTTAATAGTATAATAGAAATACATTTAATATACTTATTCTTTACATATTTATAAATCAAATATATTAAATATCCATAAAAAGCCATACTTATCATAGAATGTCCTGAAGGAAAACTATATCCTGTTTCTTCAATTATTCTATATTCATTTGGTCTAGGTCTTTGTAATATTCTTTTTAATAACTGATTCAAAGCTGTAATTATTACTAAATTTGAAAATATTGATATTCCAATTTTTTTGTTTTTTATTACTATAAATAATATAATTGCTAATACTATTAAAAATATTGCTCCTCCAAAATTAGTAATAAACTTTGCTATTGGTGTTGTAAAATCAGATATTAAAAATTCTGATACTACTTTATAACCAATTATATCTCCATTCATTATTTCTTTGTTAAATACATCTTCTGCTAATGCTAAAAATCCAATTAAACAAATGAATAATATAATCCATTTAAATTTTTTTATAATAAATTCTTTTATTTTTTCTTTCATTTCTACCTCTTTTGTCATTTAAGATTTGTTTCTTTAAATATTATTATAAATTTTGAACCTTTTTCTAGTTCACTTTCTAATTTAATCTCTGCACCATTTACATTGGCTATTGATTTTGCAATTGCAAGTCCAAGCCCTACTCCTCCAGTTTCTTTGTTTCTTGACTTATCAACTCTGTAAAATCTATCAAATATATTTTCTTGTTCTTCTTTTGATATTCCTATTCCGTTATCTTTTATGTTTATGTATATTTTTCCATTTATTTTTTGTGAATATATATCAATTTCGCCACTTTCTTCTGTATACTTAATAGCGTTGTCAATAAATATTCTAATTAATTCTTTTACATTGCTTATATCTGCATTTATACAACACATTTCATTACTGCTACTATAAATATTTTTATTTATTTCTATTATTTTTGTTTCTTCTATAATTTCATTAATTAGTTCTTGAACATTTATCTTTGTTTTCTTTAAATTTACTTTTCCAGTATCTGCCTTTGTAATATACAATAGGTTTGGCGATTACATTGTATTGGATTAACCATGTTTTTTCAATATTAAATTAAAAAATGTAGGCAAAATTTTTATTTTTGCCTACAAATATTTTACACTAACACTTGTAATTTATTACCATTTAAATAAAACTTTGCATAATTATCTTGAATTTTTCTTTTTAGGAAGTTCTAAGCATTTTATATTCGGAATTATTTCATAACATGAAGCTCTTGATTTGTCAGATTGAATTACATACTTTTGAGTTTCTCTTCAAGTATTGCTATTTTTTCTTTATATGTTTTTTTTAATATAAATATCGAAATTATGCTTGTTAAAATTTCAGCTATTGGGAAAGTCCACCAAACTATATTCGTTACATTATCAGATAATGTAAATAAATATGCTATTGGAAGTACAAATACCACAAGTCTTAATAGAGAAATTATCAATGGTCTTATTGCATATCCAAGTGATTGTAATATACCTTGTACTGCAACAGAAAATCCCATAAAAATATATCCTATACTTGCAATTCTTAGAGAAATTGTGCAAACTTCAATAATTTCTTTACTTGTACCACTAGATAATGCAAATAAACTTGATAGTGATTTTGCAAAGATTTCAAAAATAATTGTCAAAACAAAAGTTACCATTATAGTATCAATAATTCCATATTTAATACAGTCATTTATTCTATCTTTATCTTTCATACCGTAGTTAAAAGATAATATAGAAATTATAGTATTAGATAAACCAAATGCTGAAAATAATGCTATTTGTTGTATTTTATAATATATCCCAAATGAACCAACAAGAATTGTAGGATCTGCTTTTGTTCCTCCAAGTATTGCATTCATTCCTGCCATCATAACTGATAATAATGCTTGCATAATTGCAGCAGAAATACCTATTTTATATATTCCTTTAATTATGCCAATTTCAGGCTTAATATATTTTAAGCTACCATTTATTTCTTTATTTTTAGTATAGTGGAAAAACATTGCTATTAATAAGGAAATAAATTGTCCTATAACTGTTGCCCAAGCTGCACCAGCCACTCCCATCTTCAATGGAAATATAAATATATAATCTAAAACTATGTTTGTAACAGCACCCTATATTTGTGAAATAGTTGATAACATTGTTTTACCAGTTGCTTGTAAAAATCTTTCATATACCGTATATCCAATAGATCCTAATGATAAACAAGTACAAATTTTCAAGTATGTTGTTCCCATATCTAATATTTCATTATTTCCATTAGAAAATAATGAAATAAACCATTCTGAGCTAAAGATACCAAATAATAAAAATACTATAAATATACAAATACTTAAAAATATTCCGTTTCCAGCTACTTTATTTGCCTTTTCTTTATTTTTTTCTCCTAAACTTTTAGATAATAATGCATTTAATCCAATTCCTGTTCCAACTCCTATTGCTATAATTAAAATTTGAATTGGGAAAGCTAATGTTAATGCTTGGTTCGCAATAGCTCCTTGTTCTCCCATGTTTGCTACAAATATACTATCAATAACATTGTATAATGCTTGTAGAACCATAGAAATAATCATTGGCAGTCCCATTTTTAATAATAATTTTTTTATTGGTGCTTCTGCCATTTTGTTTTTTTGTGTTTCTTTCATTTTACACTCTCCTCCCATTTTTTTGAGTCAAAAAAAAGTAAGTCCTTTTCTCTGGACTTACGCTTTCGCTACTCGATATGTGTATTATAGCATAAAAATTTTTTTCATGTAATACTTTTTTTACTTTTTATTTTAAAATTAAATTTATGCGACAAATTACATATTAGTTGTAATTAATACTTACTAATCATAAAATTTATATATCCATTAATTGTATGGATTACCAAAAACACAGAAGCAGTTCCTACTAATAAATAATTACTTTTCCACAATCCAAAAAATAGATAATATAAAGGAATAACTGCAAATTGACTAAATACTATCAACCATCCTTTTTGAAATCCAACATAATACAAAATCCATCCAACAAAATTTATTAATATCATAATAATCGTTAAAGAAAAGAATATTTTTTCTTTTGTTGTTGATATTGAAAAAACTTTAATATCATCTCTAACTACTAATATTAATAAAAACATAGATAAGATACCAAATACACTTTGTAATATTTCAATCCATTTAATTTCGTTTTGCATATTCATTATTGGATTTGATATTGGTTTAATTAACGGCATAACCATATATGGAATTTCTTGTATCAGAAAAGCCATAATTCCTATAAAAGATATACCAAAATAATAATTTTTAAATAAATGAATAAATTTCAACATATTATTCTCCTCAAAATTTCCTAAAAATTGACTATATAATTTTTATCAATTCTCTTTTTATAAATTTATTATATTATTTTTTCGCATATCAAACAAGCGAAAACGATATATTCTTTAAAAAAATTGTATCTATGATGTTAAATCTATCCAATTTTTTATCTAAATCATTCTCCATTTTTATACTGCTGGCTATTATAAATTCTATTATTTTTTACTTGTCCTATCATAAAGACATTTTATTATTGTGTTAATTGCAAATCCAACAATTATTCCTAAATCAAGGCTATAAAATAAATTATGCGACATCCAAACATTATACCACCCATATATTGCAAACAATAGTCCACTAATAGTCATAAAAATAAAATTATGTTTAAGAAAAATATTATTTTGCTTATGATAACAGGCTTTTATAAGGGAAATTATAGTTCCAATATACATTGCCCCTGCTATTCCTGTTAAAGTAAATAATTCCCAATCGTCTATATTAGTATAACCTGACCTTATTAATCTGATTATATAATAACTGGCATTCATTAGAGTTATAACTAAGCTCGGATTTATAAGTGTTAGTACATAATCTTTTGATATGAAAGCACATACACACATAACAAATCCCCAAAACATAAAAGATTGAGTTATTTTTATTAACCAACTTATATTTAATATTAATGCAAATTCAGTAATACAACCTAATATTATTCCAATAATTATTGATATAATCATATTCTTTATTATTTGTTTTTTCTTCATTATTTTCTCCATAACTCCTCATCTTTGATTTTTTCTTCACAAATTTCATAAAAAGCTAACTCAAAAGCTCCTCTCCTTGAGCAAATTCTCAATGAATTTGCTGTTTACTTCCAATATCGGGTAATTCCGTTATTATTTGCTTGTAACGATTCTTTTCCGTACTTTTTTGCAACTTAATATCCCAATTAGGATGTTTTGTTTTAAAATAATTCATAATCTTTTTTTGAATCTTATTTATGAAAAAACATTAAAGAAAAATCGGGGACAATGTCCCCGAACTTCTAAACTCCTTGCTTTTTCCACCTTAACATTCTTACTTCAGAACATATATAGATTAGCTCGTCTTTCTTAACTTCCAAAGTATAATTATTTAAAGTAGCAATCCATCCAAGCTTATCGTAGTATTCTAAAGCATCGTCAACTATTTTTTCGAACTCAATACTAGCTTCATTAGTATTAGAATAATTCAGTTTATACTTACCATACGATACCTCAATTTTTTCTTCTTTCGAGAAATCAGTTTTCAATACCTCTTTCATAATAGCATACAATTCTATTACTGCATCTGCTCTTGACATAAACCGCCATATTGGAATGCCCATCTTAATGATTATAGAAGCAATCACAAAGATAATGAAGATAATAAAAGTGATAAATAATGCAAAGAATTGTTGTAACATAAAATAACCTCCTCAAATGTTGATACAAATTTAATATTAGTTACATAATTATATTATACATAATTTTACATACATCTGCAAGTTTTTTTAGATTTTTTTCAGATTAATCATCATCTATAATAAGCACACTTCTGCATTTAACCTATATCTATATAAATGTAATTTTATTGTGTATCTTTCAAAACAAATTTGTCATATCCTCTTTTTACTAAATTTTCATATGCATTCCATACCTCTTGTGGAATTTCCATTTTTATTTGCCATCCTCTTTCGTAAAATGACTTCATCCTCTGAACATCTCCAACCAAAACATCAATCCATTCATCGCCATGCCTTTTATAATATTCTTCACAACTAATATTTTCTGAATGAATTGTAACATCATACTCTGGCATTATTTTCTTAAATGCTGCATAGGCTCTTTTTTCGTCATATGGTTTGCATACAACTATGCACGATTTTATATTTAATTTTTCTTTTTCTATTAATTTTTTTGAAAACCTAAAATTATCTCCTGTATTTGTTGATTCTTTTTCTAAATATATATTTTTTCTTGGGACTCCTTTTTTTATAGCAATTTTTTCAAATTTTTCTGCTTCAGTTTCATTCCATTGTTTATATGTAATTTTTCCTAAGCCACCAGAAAATATTATTTTATTTGCATATCCATTTAAATATAATTCTGATGTAATATTAGCAACATTTATATCTATTGATCCTAATCCTATAATACAATCTGATTGTTTAAGCTTGTGATTCATTTTCATGTAGTCCCATAAAATTTGAATAAAATTTATATCTTTCATAAATTTTAAACTCCCTTCGAATCTATTTATAACAGTCGTATTAAATATTTTCAAATTTCTTATTTATATCATAAAATCCGTATAAAAACAACTATTTTCAAAAAATGTTAGATGTAACAAATTATTTATTATTGATACAATTTGCAAAATCAAGTAAATTATGTTAATATATATGTTGAGCATACAATGTATGTATTAATTTGAGAGGAGTTTTCCTATGAGCATTTTTAGTCGGCTTTTCAAGAGACGGAAACAACCTAAGTCTTCTGATACCTTCAATGTCATTCTGAAGACAAAGAAGGAACTATCTGAAAAACAAAAAGACGCTATCATTACCATTGTAAAAAATGGTACTATGTCTGGAGTCGACCCCACCGATATCTCAATCATAATCATGATGTCTACTGGAATCTATGACATAGTAATTCTGAATAGAATTAAAAATGGCGTGGAAGTGATTTTCTAATCACAAGAGACTTCCTTAATGTGTAAAAGCATTAAGGAGTTTTTTTTTTATTATGTATAGAAACGCAGTACCTCTATAAAAGTACTAGGTTTAGCAATCCAATTCTATAAAGTTTTCCCATATTCGCATAACCGCTTTCTTTATACAAAGTGCGTAAGTGAGATTTTACAACCATAGACTTACAATAATAAAAGAGTTCTTTGGAGGCAAAGCTTGGATGTGAATTTTCAATTGTAAAACACTCTACTTAAAAAATTATATTAAAAGAATTGATATATGTGTTGAACTCGCAAATTTAGTACAAACTTATTACGATATGCAATCAATGTAAGAAAATGAAGAAAGCACATTTTCATCTTCTCAAAATAATTAATTGTATGGTGCCGTTGGTGGGACTCGAACCCACATGGATGTTATCCGCAGCATTTTGAGTGCTGTGTGTCTGCCAATTCCACCACAACGGCATATTTTATTAAATTTTGGCGATTTACAATTTTGTTAGATATTTGTTAGATGTTTGAATATTTTTCAAATCTAGCAAATATTTAAACCTTACTATTTTCAAGATTTATAAGTTTTAGCATAAAAAAATCCATTTAGATTTTGAGACCTGTGCGTCTGCCAATTCTTCCACACTTGCATAAACAAATTACTTTTACATCTTAACACAAATATTATTTCTTGTCTATAGTTTTTTTAAATTTTCTTGCATATTTCATCCATTTGTTATATAATTGTGCCATATATTTAAATTGTAAAAACTCGAAAATACTATAGTTTTTTAGCAAGTAAGAAAGGAATGATAAAAAATGGCATATAACTTTAAAGAAATCGAAAAAAAATGGCAAACCAAATGGTATAAAGAAGGAACTTTTAATGCAAAAGATAATTATACTATGAAAAAATGGTATGGACTAATTGAATTTCCATATCCATCAGGTCAAGGTTTGCATGTTGGTCACCCTCGTAGCTATACCGCATTAGATATAATTGCAAGAAAAAGGAGACTTCAAGGATATAATGTATTATTTCCTATAGGATTTGATGCTTTCGGTCTTCCTGCTGAAAACTATGCAATAAAAACTAATGTACACCCTAAAATTACAACAGAAAAAAATATAGAACACTTTAAAGAACAATTAAAATCAATTGGATTCTCTTTTGATTGGTCAAGAGAAATAAACACAACAGATCCTAACTATTATAAATGGACACAATGGATATTTATTCAATTATACAAAAAAGGATTAGCTTATAAAACAACTATGCCAATTAATTTTTGCACAAGTTGTAAGGTAGGATTAGCAAATGAAGAAGTTGTAAACGGTGTATGTGAAAGATGTGGTAGTCCTGTTATTCAAAAAGAAAAATCTGAGTGGATGCTAAAAATTACCGAATACGCTCAAAGATTAATTGATGACTTAGATAACATTGACTATCTAGAAAAAATTAAAACACAACAACGTAATTGGATCGGGCGTTCTGAGGGTGCAGAAGTAAAATTTAAAATTAAAAATTCTAATGAAGAACTTTTAGTATATACAACTAGGCCAGATACACTATTTGGTGCAACATATATGGTAATCGCTCCAGAACATTCTTTAATAAAAAAATTCTCTGATAAAATTACAAATTTAAATGAAATAAATGAATATCAAAATAAAGCAGCTTTAAAATCAGATTTTGAACGTTCTGAAATCAATAAAGATAAAACAGGTGTTGAAATTAAGGGATTAAAAGCCATAAATCCTTTAACAAAAAATGAAATACCAATTTGGATATCAGATTATGTTTTATCAAGCTATGGAACAGGTGCCATAATGGCTGTTCCTGCACATGACAGTAGAGATTATGAATTTGCAACAAAATTTGAATTACCAATTATTCAAGTTGTTAAGCCTAATGATGATTCTAACATTGATTTATCAAAAGAAGCTTTTACAGATGTCTCAACAGGTATTTTAATAAACTCTGGTTTCTTAGATGGTTTATCTGTAACAGATGCAAAGAAAAAAGTTATAGAATATCTAGAAGAAAATAGCATAGGTAAGAAAAAAATAAATTATAAACTTCGTGACTGGGTATTTTCTCGTCAAAGATATTGGGGTGAACCGATTCCAATGGTACATTGTGAATGTTGTGGATGGGTACCAATTGATGAAAAAGATTTACCTCTTACACTTCCTGAAATTGAAGATTTCAAACCTGGTGAAAACGGTGAATCCCCTCTTGCAAAACTTGATAGCTGGATTAACACCACTTGCCCAAAATGTGGAAAACCTGCAAAACGTGAAACAGATACAATGCCTCAATGGGCTGGATCAAGTTGGTATTTCTTAAGATATATGGATCCTCATAACAATGAAGCATTAGCATCAAAAGAAGCATTAAATTATTGGGGGCCTGTTGATTGGTATAATGGTGGAATGGAGCATACTACCCTTCACCTACTTTATTCAAGATTTTGGCACAAATTTTTATATGATATTGGAGTTGTTCCAACTAAAGAGCCTTATGCTAAACGTACTTCTCACGGAATGATTCTTGGTACAAATGGTGAAAAAATGTCAAAATCAAAAGGAAATGTTATAAATCCTGATGATATAGTAAACGAATTTGGAGCAGATACATTTAGAGTTTACGAAATGTTTATGGGGCCATTTGACCAAACTGCAAGTTGGTCTATGGACAGTATACGTGGATGTGGTAAATTCCTAGATAGAGTTTGGAATATGCAAGATATGCTAATTGAAGGAGAACATTTTAGACCTGAAACTGAAAAAATGATAAATAAAGCTATAAAAAAAGTTACTTTAGATATTGAAGATATGAAATTTAATACTTGTGTTTCTACTTTTATGACTATGGTAAATGAATTTTACAAATTGAAATCAATTAACAAAGCTGAATTCAAAACATTTTTAACATTATTAAATCCTTTTGCTCCTCATATGACAGAAGAGTTAAATAAGTTAATTGGATTTGAATCAGATATTGCAACATACACTTGGCCTGAATATGACGAATCTAAAACTATTGATGATGAAATCGAAATTCCAGTTCAAGTAAACGGTAAACTAAAAGCTACAATAAGAATCTCTTTGAACGAAGACGAATCCTCTGTTAAAGAAAAAGCTTTAACAGCTATTCAAGATAAATTGGATCAAAAGAATATTGTCAAAGAAATATATATAAAAAATAAAATTTATAATGTTGTTGTTAAATAATACTTTAATTTTATTTAAACATATAAAAAATAGGTAAAAAGAAAATCTTCCTTTTTACCTATTTTTTTATTCTTTTATATCAACTTTTATATGCACATCTTCTAATTGTTTATCAGAAACAACAGATGGGGCTCTCATAAGCAAATCTCTTGCTCTTTTATTTTTAGGAAATGCTATTACTTCTCTAATATTTTGAGAATTTTCTATCAACATTACCATTCTATCAACACCAGGTGCAGCTCCAGCATGTGGTGGAGTTCCATATTGAAAAGCATTATATAATGCTCCAAATCTGTTTTTTACATCTTCTTCTGTATATCCTGCAATTTCAAATGCTTTTACCATTATTTCTGGATTATGGTTTCTAACAGCTCCAGATGCCATTTCGTATCCATTGCATACTAAATCATATTGATATGCCAAAATATCCAATGGATTTTTATTTTCTAAATCATCTAATCCACCTTGTGGCATTGAAAAAGGATTATGACAGAAATCAATTTTCCCTTCATCTGATAATTCATACATTGGAAAATCTACTATATAACAGAATCTGTATACATTTTTTTCTAATAAATCCAATCTCTTACCTAATTCAATTCTAACAAGTCCGGCAATTTTTTGAGCTTTTTGAAGATCATCAGCAACGAAGAATAGACTTGAATTTTCTTTTACTCCAAAATTTTTTATCAAACTTTCTTTTATATCTTCTGTAATAAATTTAGCTATTCCACCTTCTACAACCAATTCTTTATTTATTTTTGTCCATGCTAATCCATTTGCTCCGCATTCTTCTTTTGCAAAATCTGTCATTTTGTCAAAGAATTTTCTTCCCTGTTCAGCTCCATTTTCTACAACAATTACCTTTACAGTCTTTCCTTTAAAAGCATTAAATTCTGAATCTGCAAATAATTTAGTTGCATCTTGTATAATAAGTGGATTTCTTAAATCTGGTTTATCAATTCCATATTTCTCCATTGCTTCTTTATATGGTATTCTTACAAATGGTCCATCGTCAACTTTCCAATTAGTAAATTTTTTAAATACATATGGTACAACACTTTCAATTACATTAAATACATCTTCTTGTGTTGCAAAAGCCATCTCAAAATCTAATTGATAAAATTCTCCAGGTGCTCTATCAGCTCTTGGGTCTTCGTCTCTAAAACATGGAGCAATTTGAAAATACTTATTAAAACCACTTACCATAAGCAATTGTTTAAATTGTTGTGGTGCCTGTGGTAATGCATAAAATTCTCCTGGATTTAATCTACTTGGAACAAGATAATCTCTAGCTCCTTCTGGTGATGAATTTGCTAAAATTGGTGTTTGAATCTCATAAAATCCTAATTCATCCATTTTATCTCTTAATGCCTTTAAAATTTTTGCTCTTAATAATATATTTTTATGTAACTTTTCATTTCTCAAATCTAGAAATCTATATTCTAATCTTAAATCTTCTCTTACTTCTTGTTCTGTGTTTATCTCAAAAGGAAGTTCCGACTTACATGTTCCTAGAACTTCTACTTTATTTGCAACAACTTCTATATCTCCTGTAGGCATCTTAGGATTTTTACTTGCTCTTTCTACTACTTTTCCTACAATATGTACACAACTTTCTTTTACTAATTTTTCTGCGTATTGTTGTAAATTCTCATCATTTATTACAATTTGAGTAATTCCATCTTCATCTCTTAAATCGAAAAAAATCATTCCTCCTAAGTTTCTGATTTTTTGAATCCAACCACTTAACTCAACTTCTTCTCCAACATTTTCTATTCTTAATTCCCCTAAATTTTTCGTTCTATACATTATATCGCTTCCTTTTTATTAATTTTGTTCAAAAGTATACCACAAATGTTGATATTTTGCAATCCCTACATTATCTTGTTTTTAGTTTATTATGATTCATTTATGATAATGTCTTAATAAATCATTTAGGAA
>ULWD01050289.1_pt1 | contig 21884 bp, 22 predicted proteins | sample 1960011 | NCBI WGS metagenome assembly ULWD01 (sample SAMEA4835803, study PRJEB28245) | human gut metagenome | biome: gut microbiome; material: fecal sample | place: Denmark | collected 2008 | reverse complement strand
CTCCCTGCCGATTCTGGCGATTGTGTTCGTACAGGCGCGGCTGGTCAAGGGTGCGCCTAAGCGCGCCGGCTGGAAGGCCCGCGGCGTGCGGGCGGCGGGCAGCGCACTGGGCGTGTTTCTGGTCATGTTCTTCGGCTACTTCGGCCCCGTGACCATCAAGCCCAAGACGACCTACGGCTGGGCGTGGCAGAACACCTACTACACCTACGGCTATCTGGCCGGGACGATTGAGGCCACCAGCCTGATGGCCGACCCTGTCATTGAGCCGGAGAACTACAACGACGCCGCGGCGGTGAACACCGCCCGCAAGGCCGACGACTACACCGCCCCTGCCAGCCCCGAGAGCGCCGAGGACTACCCCGACATTGTGCTGATCCTGTCCGAGAGCTTCTACGACTTTGACCTTGTCACCGACCTGCAGGCCGACACCGACATCATGCCGGTCACCAAGAACCTGCCCAACTCGGTCTACGGCCACACGATCAGCCCCCATGTGGGCGGCGGCACAAACTCCACCGAGTACGAGATGCTGACCTCCAACTCGCTGATCCTGATGCCCAGCATCACGCCGTTCAACTGGCTGAACCTGTACAACGCCAACAGCGTTGTCAGCTACCTCAAGGGTCTGGGCTACTCCACGATGGCCGCCCACCCCTACACGAACTCCAACTACCGCCGCGACTCCGCCTGGCTGGCGCTGGGCTTTGACGAGACCCATTTCCAGAGCGATTTTACCACGCAGGAGACCTACGGGGACCGCCCGTACCAGACCGACTCGGCCACCTACCGCGACTGGGAAACGATGTACGAGGCCATGCCGGAGGACAAGCCGCGGTTCAGCTTCCTGGTCTCCATCCAGAGCCACGGCGACTACGATATGAACGATGCGTCGCTGGATATTGTCCACGCCGCCACCGACTACGGCGACTACGATGCGCTGATGGACGAGTACCTGAGCTGCATCAAAAAGACCGACGCCGCCGTGCAGGAGCTGTGCGATTACTTTACCGCGCAGTACGAAAAGACGGGCCGCAAGGTCATTGTGGCCATGGCCGGTGACCACGCGCCCAGCTTTGTGGCCCATGTGGCCGACCCCAGCTTTGCCGAAACTGACAACGAGCTGCAGATTTTGGAGCGCAGCACGCCGTTTTTCATCTGGGCCAACTACCCGCTGGAGCACACGGCAGCCGCCACCAGCACCACCGACCCGCTGAACCGCATGGACATGGTCATGCTGACCCCCACCCTGCTGCAGCAGGCGGGTCTGCCCCTGAGCGACTACTACGAGTACCTGCTGGAAATGAAGCACAACACCCCCGTTGTGACCGCCGCCAACGACTACATGAAGGTGGACGGCACCACAGCCGAGTACGGCGCAGACCCCGCGCTGGACGAGTGGGCCAAGGGGTATCTGATGCTGGAATACAACAACATCGGCGCGCACGCCAAGCGCGACCAGAGCATTTTTGACCCCGCCGAATAAAGAGGAGGCATCCCTATGACAGGTCTGAAACGAACCCCGCGCAGCCGCGGCGGCTTTACGCTGGTGGAGCTGATCGTGGTATTGGTGATTCTGGGTGTGCTGGCGGCCTTTGCCGTTCCGGCGCTGACCGGGTACATTGACAGCGCCAAGGAAAAGCAGGCCGTCAGTGAGGCGCAGGCGTGTGTGATGACGGCGACCCGGTTGGGTGCGCAGAACTACGCCTTGGTGCAGAACGCATCTGTAGCCGGGAACGCCGAAAATGCAGCCGCCTTGACCAACTGGGCAGGCACGTTGACAAACGAGGTTCCCACCGTGACCGGCGGAGATGTAGTACTTACCGAGGGCAGCGGGCAGTATCTGCTGCATGTGAACAACCCGCCTAAGGGCAGCACTGCCACGACGACGATTGCGGCAGATGCCGGGGTCAAGGGTACCGTGCAGTGGATGACCTGCAACGCCAGCGGGCAGGTTTTGTACTTAGTGTATACCAGCGCCGATGGGATACAGGTCGTATACACGAACGCGGGAACCACCGCGAGTGTAAATATCGGCAGTGATGAGGCTGTTGTTCTGCCGACGCCGAAGCCGGGCAGCAGCAGCGGTGGAACGACCGGTGGTGGTGAAACCGGCGGGGGCAGCACCGGGGGCGGCATTTCCGGCGGCGGAACGACGGGCAGCACCGCTACAGCAAATGAAAAGCAGTTCATTATCCACTTGCAGGATATTCAAACTAAAAACTCTGTGCCTTTTGCAAACAGAACATATCACATTCAGAGCGGCAATAACTCCTTTGATGTGCCCTCTGATGGAAACGGTGATATTCTGTTGGATATTTCTCCTAAGGAACACCCTCGTCCCAACACTGTTATCGGGGATACGCTGACTACTATCACCGAAGCTGAAGTTCCTAATGGCTACCAAGTCATTCCCAGCAGTACAAAAATCTATATCAATGTTTTCAATGAGGGGGACGACTATCATCTCAATTCCATACAGAATAACGGAAATGACAATCCATTTGATATCGATATGACTAAAAGGCAGCTTACCATTATGCGCTTTCCCGTTGCCAAATTGGAGCTGCGCGTCACTGACCCTGATAGAAATCCGCTGTCCGGTGCTACTTTTGCTATTATGGACGGCTCAACCCTTGTTGGCGAATTCACCAGTGATAGTAAAGGAGAATACTCCATTCCTGTCAAACTGCATGATGGAGATAACATCGGGTATTCTGCTGCTTACCTAACTACCGGAGACCAAAATCACAAAACTTATGTTATAAAGGAAACTCCTCCTGCCGGATATAAGGGAAGCTTCACATGTTCTTTTCATTTATATTATAAGCCATATCCCGCTACTCCGACTCCCCATAATACAACCTGGTTCTATATTAATGCTTTTGACTTCAAACAGGAAGAAGGGGGTAGTCATAGTCTGGTAAATACTGTTGGTGATAATGATACTTTTCATGTCACAAACAACAAACGCTAACTCTGCACTGTCTATATCCGTAAAATTGATAACGCCGGAAATCCTGTATCCAACGCCAATCTAAAAGCTGACAATACCGGCAGCTTCGTTACGCCAGAGCATAAACTACAGGATACAACCAAAATATAGCAGACTGTCGAAAAACGCTTGTAGGGGCGAGCATTGCTCGCCCGTGCCCGTTTGTCTTGCAAAAAACTGTCCCGGAAAATGCGTTGCTGCGGTAAGTTGGCGGGCGGCCAATGGTCGCCCCTACGCACGCAATAAGGCAAGAATGCAATTTATTGACGGTCTGCTATATAATTTCACCCTCAATCAATAAGAAAGCCCCCATCCAGCCGCAGAACATCTACGGTTGGGTGGGGGTGGTTTTATTTGTAGAGATTGCAGGGGTGCGGCGGCAGCGGCAACACGCCCGGGCGGATATGGGATTTGCCCCTGCGTTCTCTGCCTATCACAAAAACTCTTTCCAGTAAATCTCTGCGCTTCTCGTCATCTCCCGGGAAAAGTCGCTCGCGTACTTGCGCTTGCAAAATGCCTGCACGGCTTTGTCAAAGTCGTAGTCGAGCTGGCCGTTGGCGGCGGCTTTCGCCGCAAAGTCGGCGCGCAGCTCGTCGGGCGTGCGGTCCGTGTACACATTCTCGCAGACGACGGCCTGCTCGGCAAAGCGGGCGGGCTTGGGGCGGCGCTGCTGCTGCTCCGTGGGGCGGCCAAACACCAGCATACAAGCGGGCACAACGTACTGCGGCAGGTGCAGGGCGTCGCGCATGGCCTCCGCATTCTCGAGGACGTCGCCTATGTAGCAGCTGCCGATGCCCAGAGACTCGGCGGCGACCACGGCGTTCTGGGCGGCAATGCAGGTGTCGGCCACGGCCAGCATCAAGTCCCCTGCCCCGGGCTTGCGGGCGTCCGTGATGCCCGCGGCGTGGTAGGCGTTGAGCCAGCGGCGGCAGTCGGCCAGGAACACCAGCACCAGCGGCGCCCCGGCAATGAACGGCTGGTGGTCGCACAGGTCGGCCAGCGTGGCCTTCAGCGCCGGGTCGGTGATGTCCAGGATCGTGTACAGCTGCTGGTTGCCCGCCGTCGGTGCCTGGAACGCCGCGTTCAGGATGGCCGCCCGCTCGTCCGGCGTGACGGGGTCGGGGGTGAATACCCGCACGCTTTTGCGGGCGGAGAGGGCGGAGAGGATAGCGTTGTTTTCCATAATAAGAGCTCCTTTAAGCCTTCCCCCGAGAGGGAAGGCAAATCAAAATCAATTTTTCCGTTTCTTCAAAAACTTCCCGATCAGCGTATCCAGCATGCTCAGCACCTCGCGGATGTTCAGCACGCAGACCACCGCGGTGATGCCCACGACGGGCAGTGCCCAATGGGTCAGGTTCATCATGCACCAGATCTCCGCCAGCACCAGCGCCAGATTCAGCACAAGCCACGCCGGGTGGAAGTCGATCTCCAGCAGACCGCGGGTCGAGTAGGCACGCAGCAAAAACACCAGCATCAGGCTCAGGAAGCTGGCCGGGGTTACGCCCCACGGGCCCCACTGCAAAATGAACAGGTAGTTCAGAATCAGGTTCAGCACCGCACCGGCCAGCATTGTGAACAGTGAGCCGGTAGACCGTTTATACACGACGTAGACGCTGTTCAGGAACTGGTTCAGGCAGGTCAGCATCGAGCAGAGCGTAAGGAACGGAACAAACGTCCAGGCGTCAAAATATTCAGCCTTGAACACCCGCATGAGCAGCTGGCACAGCATGATGATGCCCGCCACGCAGCAGAACAGCACGCTGGCATACACGCGGAATATCTTGGAGAAGAACGCCTCGCGGTCCGTCTCCTCGGTCACGGCGGAGAGCTGCCACGCCTCGTAGAAGATGCTGCCCAAAATCGTGATGATCTGCGGCAGGAAGTACCCCGCCGACAGCAGGCCGACCCAGTGGTTGCCGCTGCGGCCCGCGTAGCCCTCGCACATGCCCTGCACAAAGAACATGTCGCTGGCGTTGATGATCCAAAAGCTGATGGACGCCGGGATCATCGGCAGGCAGTAGCGCAGCATCTCCTTCCACAGCGTCTTATCAAACGCCTTGGGCTTGAAGTACCGCCAGCACCCGCCCGCAATGAACACAAACACCATGGATGTCAAATCTGCCAGCGCGTTTGCCAGCAAAAAGCCTGCAGCGCCCATTTTTAAGGTGCTCAGGAACAGCAGGTAGTAGAGCAGCAGGCTCAGTGTGGTCAGCACACCGTCTATGGCGACCAGCCGGTTCAGCATCCGCGAGCGGATGAACTGGGTACACAGCGTTCTCATACAGCTGGCCAGCACGCAGAGGTACAAAAAGCCTAGGTACTCCGCAGCGTTGGGGATGAGCCGCACCAGCGGCATGGCCAGCAGCAGCACCACAAAGCCCAGCCCGATAGTCGCCGCGCCGTTGACAAAGACGCTGGATTTGTTGGTCGCTTTGTCCAGCCCGAACCGGATGACCGCATAGGCCACGCCAAGGCTGACCACCGGGATCAGCAGGTTTGTGGCCTGCTGCAAAAGGCTGGACACGCCCATAACGTCCGGCGAGTCGAGCGCGTAGCTCAGATACGGGCGGATGAAGAAGCTGAGCAGCTTGGAGCTGAAGTTGGAGATGGCAAACAGCAGCGTATTGCTGACCAGCGTCGTATATTTTTTCTGTGGAGACGGCAAGATGGGAACCTCCCTTTTCTGATTTGTACAAACGGTAGGGGCGAGGCATGCCTCGCCCGCAGCTGTACGGCAGGCGGCTGCTTCTTGCAAGGCTGCGGGTCGGGCATGCCCGACCCCTACAGGCTGCGTTGTAGGGGCGGATGCTCGCATCCGCCCGCTCTCACCGCAGCTTCAGCATCCGTTCCCGCTGCTTATAATCCGGCAGCACCTCCGCCACCGCGGCCCAGAACGCCGGGCTGTGGTCGGGGTGGGCAAAGTGACAGAACTCATGCACAACAACGTACTCCTGCGCGGGCAGCGGCATCGTGCAGAGCCGCCGCGCAAACGCCAGCGTGCCGGTGCGCAGACTGCACGACCCCCAGCGGGTGTTCATGTCGCGCACCGCAATTTTGGGCATCGCGCTGCCCGGGCAGGTCGCCGCGAATTGCGGATAGTATGCCCGGCACAGCGCCTGCATATAGGCCAGCGCCTCGGCCTTGGGCGGCAGCGCGGGGGCCTCGGCGGCCTCTCGTTCGCGCCGGGCCGCGGCACGCGCCTGTGCGGTGCGCACCCAGTCGGCCCGCGCCGTGACAAAGGCGTCCACATAAGCTGCCGGCACCCGCGGCGACGCACTGGCCGCCCCACTGCCGTCGGCCCGCACGCGCAGGTTGATGTTGCGCACCCGCCGCCGCGTCAGCGTGTAGGTGATGCCGCCCGCCGTCCGCTCCATGCCCGGCCCCCCTTTTGCAAAAGTATATAGTTTATTGTACACGCATTTGCCCAAAAGTGCAACAGTTGCCTGCGGCGGCGCATTGTGATATGATACTGCCAAAAGGGGGCTTTTGCATGAAATCGCTGTTTTTTGTTCTGCCCGCCCTGCTGCTGGGCCTGACGGCCTGCGGCGCGCCGGTGGCCGCCGTGACCCTGCCCGACACCGTGCAGGTCGAAAAGACCCAGACCGCCGAGACCGCCGTCCTCTACGAGGATGCCGACGGGCGTGAGGTCAGCCCCCGCCGCGCCGCCCTGACCGAGTGGCGCTGGTCTGTGGCCGATGACACGATTGCCGAGGTCGATCCCAGCGGCATTGTGACCGGTCTGCGCGGCGGCTCGACCACCCTGACGCTGCAAAGCGCCGACGGGAAAATTTCCGCCAGCTGCCCGGTGCAGGTGTCCAGCCCGCTGCGCGGCATTGCTTTGGACGACTACACGCTGTATTTTGACGACGAGCTTGTGACCTGGATCACCGCCGACGGCACGCGCGAGTCCGACTACGCCTACGCCAGCCGCGTCGGCGCAGTCTGCCATCTTCTGCCGGAGGACACCACCGACCACCCCGCCGTGACCTATCACATCGCCGACGAGCGCATCGCCCGCTTCGACGGCTCCTGGCTCGTCCCCGTGAATTACGGCACCACGACCCTGACCGCCGACTGCGGCGGGTTTACAGCGCAGTGTACCGTAACGGTGGTCAGGCCGGAGGAATAACCGTAGGAACAGGCAAAGGCGGGCACCGTGCAGTGCCCGCCTTTTGTTGTCAGAAATTGAGGATTGACAGAATCGTAAATAAAGCCATCATAATAATGGACATTCCGCAAAGCAGGAGAGCAACAAAGTTCAGGATTCCCGGTTTCTCTGCCGTTTTGCTTGTATCATACGCATATTTGAACAGACAAATTTCCAGCAGCAGCATAGGGGCATACATCCGCACACTGCGGCCACTCTGCTCAAAGAATGTATAGCAGCTGGACGCCGTAAGGATCGCGCACAGCAAAATCATCAGCACACTATTCAGCGTCCGCCGCCAGCTACTTATAGCGGGGCGTGCGGGTTGGGCGGGCTGCTGCTTTTTCTTTTTACCACTAGACTTTTTCTTATGCTTGGGCTTACTGTTGAGACTGAAATCCCCACCGTATTCTTTCTCTTTGCGTTTAAAATCTTCTCTGTACCAATCGCGATCTTCGACGCTCATTTGTGTTTCCTTTCTGCACTTTCATTTTAGCTTTATTATAAAGTGAATACAGAGAAAGGTCAATCTTTTTATGACGGCAATTGAAGATACTGCATGTTTTGCCTTTTACTTCAAAAGTTTGGTACGATTGTGGTTACACGTCAAAAGGTAAAGGAAATTAGGGACTACCTTGGTGACCCTCCCGTCCATCTCCCGCGCCCTAAAAACAGCCCGCGGGGCTGTTTTTGCCCCGCGGGACGCGGACGCGGGGCCCGGGCTGTTCGATTCCCGTACTCCTCTACTCCTTACAATGTACAATAAAAAGAAAAAAGCTCAACCTCTTGCGAAGTTGAGCTTTTTGGTGACCCGTACGGGAATCGAACTTTTCTAAAATATAACCGCCCCTTAATAAGATACATACTACCGATAATTTTATTGCTAGTGTGAATCCTATTAAAGGGCTTTTTTATTTATGTGTGGTACAAAGTGTGGTACTTCCTAAATAAAAAGCGTGGTACATGTTCACTGCTTTTGAATAAATTAAAAAAGTTGGTGATACCCCCTTGCGATAGTGTGCGAACTGCATATCATGATAGTTAAGCCCCATTAAAATATAAAGGAGAATTACTATCATGAAAGGCAAATATCTCTATTTGCGTTCCGAAATCGTCCGCGCAGGCTTGAAATGCTACGATGTCGCGGAAGCTATCGGAATCACCCCGCAGGCTCTGTCTCAAAAGATGAATGGCTATTCACTCTTTACTGCAGAGGAAATCGCACGCATCGGGAAAGTGTTGAATGTTAAAGAGGAAGACTACTACACTATTTTCGTTGAGCCGGTTGCATGATGTCGGCTCTCTAAGGAGTCCACATGTCCAATAATTTGCAAAGTAAGATGATTTCTCGTGCCACTTGGATCGAGAAAAAACACCTCTGGAAAATCAACGTTCAGAAGAACGGCGTCCGAAAATCTTTCTACTCGACCGTCCCCGGTGAAAAGGGGCGAAAGATTTGCGCCCAATCTGCAACCTCATGGTTATCTGGTTCTTCCCCATTTTCTGTCAGTGAGCGCACAACGGTTGACACCTTATTTCAGCGTTTTCTACAGGATAAGGAACTCGAAACCACAGACGTCTATACCATACGCAACAGATATGACAACCATATCAAGCCTATAATTGGTAAAACACCTGTCATGCTGCTGACCAAACAAGACATGAAAAGGGTCATCTACACGGCATATCGAAAACGCAATCTAAGCCAAAAGACCCTTAAAAACATACGCGGCGATTTGTCCGGATTCTGCAATTATTTAGATGCATCAGATATTCGGAGCGACCTGCGTACATCAAACATCAAAATTCCCGCGAATGCAAAAAAGAGCAAAAAACAGGCACTTGATGTCTCGTCTCTCGACATTCTGTTTTCAGAATCGCAAGTACCTTATAATGGTGCCATCTGTCAAGACAGTTTAATCTATGCCTACCGATTCCAGGTCGTTACAGGTTTACGTCCCGGCGAACTAATGGGGCTCGAATGGGGCGATATTGATAACGACTATATACATATACGTCGCGCAATTAACGCGCACGGCATCACCACCACCGGAAAAAACGAAACCGCAGCACGCGACTTTCCGCAGACAAAACACACCAGAGAAATCCTCGAATGTCAAAAAATGTATAGGATTGACCCAAAGGACCCGCATGAACGTATTTTTGGGTATACCGGACAATTATGTTACCGCAAACGATGGAGTATCTATTGTAAGTATAATGGTATACCTTACATCACTCCGTATGAACTGCGGCATACCTTTTCATCAATCTATAAAAACGAACTTAGCACTTGGGTTTACGAAGAACTTGTCGGGCATACGCATCCCGGTGTTAATGGGGTGTATATGCATCCCATGGACGGAGATATGGATAATATTCCAGAGCGCCTTGATGCTCTGCTGGAAAATAGGCTTGCCCGCGGCAAGGCTAAACGCAAACTCATGCAAAGTCAATCTGCCGAGTAATATCGATTAAATTATAGACGAATAACTTCGCGTACAGCTAAAGTTATTCGTCTATTTTTTATTGTCGGCATGTGCGAACTGAGTAGAATAATAAATGTAAGGAAGATAATTAGCGAGTTTTCGATAATTATTTTGCCTTTATCCAAGGAGGTGATGATATGCTGACCGCCCGTAACTGCATCGTGCAGCGCACTCGTTTTTGGCAACATTACGTCGGCACTGTACCCTAGATAGCTTTTATGACCGTCTTACACCTTGATTTGCTATTGCAAATCACTGAATAGAAAGGAGCCGCATCATGATGCGTGTTTTTGGCTATAAGAAAGCCGATTTTACAACGGATCAGGGCGTTGAAATCACTGGTTACAACGTCTACATCGGGACGGACATCAACCCCAAGTACGGGGAGGGTTTCTCGGTCGAACGGGCATACCTCACCGACGCCAAGATTGCGAAGGACAACATCGACCTCGCAGCTCTTGTGAATACTGATGTACATGTCTACTACAACCGTTACGGCAAAGTCGACAGCATTCAGCCCTGCTGAGGATAGTCCCGATAGTCCCAGAACTGTCTGAATGTGGTAGCCCTGTATCGTAGTAGATGCAGGGCTATTTTTTATAAAAATTATCGTTCCTACAGTAGACCGCGAATTCCGGGGCTTGTCTCGGAATTCTGTAAACAGGTCATTTTGTGGTAGCTTTTGTGGTAGTTATTCTTATTTATCCCTGGAGAAAAAGCATGACGTCTAAATCTTACCGAAAATGTGAAATCACCACTCGCATTGACCATCTTCCTGGTTATCCTGACACCTGGAAAGAAACACTGATACACAACCTCGAAAATCACCCTAATATTACAACCTGGGCATTTATCCTACACGACAAAGATACGGACAAAAACGGCAATCTCGTTGCTCCTCATGTACACATTCCGCTAGAATTGGCAGAATCTGTTAAAGACAGCACAATAGGCGGTTATGTCGGAGTTGCCCCACAATTCGTTGAACGCATCAAGCAACGAAAAGGAATCGGAAGACGTTCCGTCGCCGACATTGGTGGCTCACTCAGCTATCTTACCCATCGCAACGCGCCTAATAAGTATCAGTATAGTGACGATGATGTTGTCGCGAAACCAGGGTATGACTGGCAATCCGTCCGGAACGAAAGTGAAAAGAATCACTCGATGCAAAACTCGCTAAAGAAGGTCTTTGATGGCATCGAGAACGGTGAAATCCGCCCATACAATCTTACCGATGTTGTAAGTATGCAAACCTATATTGATTACAGCCGCGATTTCGAGAAAGCATTCGAATTTCGGCGAAACAAGATAAAAAACACCGTCTCGCGCAGCCTTGATGTAATTTATATCACAGGAGATGCCGGGGCCGGCAAAACCACACTTGCGAAAAAAATTTGCAATGAAAGAGAATACAGCTACTGTCTTTCGGGCAGCAGTCGTGACCCGCTGCAAGACTATAACGGGCAGGACGCTCTAATCCTAGATGACTTACGTCCTACCGTATTCCCACTATCAGATTTGTTGAAAATTCTCGACAACCATACCTCATCATCTGCCAGCGCTCGTTATCATGACCGTTGGCTCGAGGTCAAACTTATCATTGTAACTACGGTTCTCTCCATTGACGACTTCTTTTATGCAGTTCCCGCCAATGACGAACCTATCCAACAACTCAAACGGCGTTGTCAGACCATGATTCGCATTACCAAGACGGATTTGCTGATCTATAGCTTCAACTCCAACTCACAAGATTATATCCTTATCGGCAGCGGTAAGAATCCTGTTGCAGATATGTATAACACCAAAGATGCCATGCCAAATGCAGATTCTCAACGTAAGCTCTGCGAAAGCCTTGGCGTCGAATATAAGCCCGACAGTTTGCCCTCTGATTACTTAATTTAATAAGGAAGGAGCCTCATTATGAGTACTATAGGCGAAAAGAAAAACGCCTTGCGCGCACGTACCATGCAGCGCTACTATTTGCAACTCGTCAAGAACGGGTTTGCAGCCCTCTGGGGAGACTGGCGCACCCGTGCTCTCCTCGTTCTCGCCACTTTCTCTACATTTATGCTGGGACTTTTTATCTCTGCGCAACACACAATCCTCTGGCCCTTGTATCTCTTTGACTGTCTTGCCGGGTATACTTTGCTGCTATGCGCGGCCTTTATCCTGACTTCGCGTATTCCCAATGCAAGCCGGATTATTGACAATCTACTGCGTATCGGCATCGTCAATTATGCGTATGAAGTTCCCCTGCCAATACAGTACACCAAACGAGAAAATAATATCTGTGAACTTGTCTTTTTTGAACGGGGTCTCACGCTCACCGACTGGCAGGACTGGCGTGGCAAACTCGAAACTGCCTTAGATATTGTAATCCTGGATATTCTCCCCTCGGACCGGCCCAGCGAAATCCGTATACAGTATGTACCGGGCACTGCTGCCTATCCCGAAATCTGCGAATGGGACGGTTCCTGCTCACAAGAAGATTTTGTGCTGCAGCTTGGCCTAGACGCTGCAGGACGCACTGTCACGATTGACCTCACCAAAAGCCCTCATATGCTAATTTGCGGTGCAACCGGTCTTGGTAAAAGCAAACTTGCTCAGTTGCTTGTGGCTCAGATACTGCGCAAAGGTGCCCACCTTATCATCGCCGATTGGAAGGAAGGTCTTGACTATCCCAGTTCTCTGCGTCAAGGGTGTACCCTTGTCACTGACGAGGATTCTTTCCTGCAACAGCTGGAATATATGCACTCCCTTATGGACGAGCGCAGCAAACTTTTCCTCACCGCTGGGGTCGCCAATATTTCTGAATATAATAAGGTATCGTCTTCCCCACTACCGCGCTGCATCTTACTTGTGGACGAGGCCTCCATTATACTTGATGCAACCGGCCGCAGCAAGGCCGAAAAGGACACCATTGCAAAGATCCTTAATCTCTTGACCAACCTTGGCCGTAAGTCCCGCAGCTATGGACTGCACTTGATTATCTGCACGCAACGGGCTGACACCCTGAGTATTCCCGGCAGCCTTAAAGCTCAGCTTGATTGTCGCATTTCTGCCCACGCAGCGGACGACCAAAGCTCCATCGTCATCATGGGCGACGGTTCTGCCGCTGACCTTCCTTCGGTCAAGGGTCGTTTTATCATGCGCGACCTCAGCGGCAGCAATACAGTCTTCCAAGCCTTCCTCATTGGCGACCAGTACCTCCGGTAACCTCCTGTATTTCGTATAATTATCCTGCAATTTGTACAGACGTTATCTGCTTCGTTTATTCGTATTATCGATATTTTTTTCGTAAAAAAGTGTTGACCTCACGTGCGAACTGCAGATAATTATAGGTACAGTAATTCACATCTCTATCCACCTCAGGAGGCTTACTATGGTTCCTCTTTCTATCCTCCTTGACTACGAGGGGTATCTGCTTCTCCGCGAAATCTATGATTCGGTGCAGCAGCCGTCCACGCCGCAGTCCTACAGACTTTCAACCGCTTGGCACCCTGAGCAGGGTCGTACAGAGTACTTATATAAAGGTGAAAAGCATGGCGATTACCTGTTGATCGTCGACGGCTTCATTCCGTCTTTGTCTGACGCGCTCATGGAAGACCGCATTATCCCGCGCAGTGAAAATCTGCTGTGCAATGCTCCTCCGGGTATCGTATTGCATCTGACTTCCAGCAATCTGGATAACTACAAAAGAATCCGCAGTTATGTCGAGAACGATACCATTACCCGCGAAGGAAACCCGGAAATCCTCGACGCTCCCCCTCGTCAGGTCGATGGCTGCGACGGCCTCATCACCACATTGCCCCCGTGATAATCTTTACATAATCCGTTTGAACGTCAACACTCAATTTTGGAGGTACGCATCATGACCATCATGGAAAAACTCCGCGATTACAATATCGCCCTGCAGAAAAAACACCCCCTGGCAGACTTACAGGTACGCGAAATCAAAAATTTCCGTGCCGTCTCCCACTGGATGCACTACACCCCGGCTGGCAAAGACTCTCTCTGGGAAGAGCGCATCTACTCCGACCCGACAGCTTCTGTCTTCATCGTTGAGGGTCTGTTTGACCTGAGCGACACGGACACGGAGTACAAATTCTACATGTCCCGCGCAGAAGCAGAAACCTATTTACAACTTCGCATGGAGTTGGAACTCGAAGGCCGCGGCTTCCGACCTGTGGAAGAATTCTACTAATGAACTGCGCAGCAAACCGCGCAAGGGACGGTCCTTGGCCGCCCCCGCTGCGACCCTATCAGGCCGAAACCCTCCGGCGTTTGAAAAACTACGAGGGCAACGCCGCCCTATGCACCATTGCAACGGGCCTCGGCAAGACCCGCATCTTCACAGAATATATCCGCTGGGACGTACTGGAAAACGACCACCATGTCTTGATTCTGTCCCACCGGGAAGAGCTTGTGAAGCAGCCGTTGGAATACCTCAAGGACCTGCCCTGCGGCATCGAACAGGGCACATCTCACGCCGACAATGAACCCATCATCAGCGCATCGGTGCAGAGTCTTGTGGGACGGCTCGAAAAATACAACCCCTACAGTATAGATACCATCATCATCGACGAGGCGCATCACAGTGCTGCGCCTACTTACCGTAAAATTTTCGACTACTTCAAAAACGCAACACGCTTCGGCTTCACGGCAACTGCAATCCGCGGCGACGGCATCGGTCTGGACATGGCTTTCGATGACATTCTGTGCGAATACAACACACTCTATGGCATCGAGCATGGCTACCTCTGCCCCATCGAGGCCTGCCAGGTTGACCTAAAATATGACCTCGGCACGGTCCAGTATCGGGAGGACACCGGCGACTATGACGCCGCCGATATTGCCCGCGTCATGTCGGGTACCGCTGCCGGGATCGCCGAAGCTTACAACAAAAACGCCCGGGGTCAGACTATCATTTTTGCGCCTTCCATCGAGGAGGGCAAAAACGTGACCGCAATGCTCAACCAACAGCACGGGACAAGCACCGCCGCCTTCATCGACGGGACGACGCGGAACCGTGACCGTCTGTTGGAGGCTTACAAGCTGGGCATGATTAAGGTGCTCGTCTGTTTTGCCGTTCTGACCGAAGGCGTCGATTTGCCTATCACAGAAACGGTCCTCCTGGCTCGTCCGATTGCGGTCACCAACGTGGGATTATATGCCCAGATGCTGGGGCGCGGTCTGCGCCTATATCCCGGCAAAAAATCCTGCAAGGTGATTGACTGCGTGGGTGTGTCCGCTATGCCGATATGCACCGCTGCAACCTTAATCGGCAAGGACCTGCCCGCTCCGAAGCCAGAGAAAGAACCAACTGAACAAAAAGAACCGGATGAGGACGACCCCGTCGAAATTCTGACAGGGGACGAAATCCCCGATACTTGGATTGATAAACAAAAGGAGGTGGACGTCATGGCACTTGGCGAGGGTTACACGATGCACGATGTTGCATGGATCGCGCTCAAGGACGGCGGCTATATCCTGCCTATCCCCAATGTCACATACCGCATCAGCAAGCCGCTGACCAATGGCATGGTCTACTTGCGCAAGAACAAAAACTGCTCCAAAACCGCTGTCCCGCTGCAATTTGTTTTTGACTTCGTATATCAAGACCTCAAACAAAAACACGTCCAACAGCAGCACATCTGGGACAAGAAACAGCGCTACAAGTGGGACCACCAGCCCATCACTAGCGAACAGGTCAAGCTGATTAAAAAGCTGGACCCCGACTATAAACTCGATACTCACAAGATGACCCGCGGGGACGCTTCCCGCATTATCCAGTGCATCATCTATGCCCCAGATGAATGGAATGCACAACAGCAATCCGAGGAGGCGCAGCCCAATGCCGAGAAAAGCTCGTAAGCTGTCCGCCACGGGCATCTATCACATCATGGTACGCGGCGTCAACCGCATGGCGATTTTTTCCGATGACGCGGACTGCCTGAATTTCCTCCACATTTTGGAATTTTGCGCAGATGAAGATTTCACAATTTTTGCCTATTGCTTGATGGGCAATCACTTTCACTTGCTTGCCAAAGCAGATGATGACGCCCTGCAGCGCGTCATGAAGGCTGTGGGGGTCCGCTATGTCTCCTATTATAATAGGCGGTATCAGCGGACCGGTCCGTTATTTCAAGGTCGCTACAAGTCCCAGGCCGTCACGACCAAAGGCTACTTTCTCAGAGTCCTGCGCTATATCCACCGCAACCCCGTTGCGGCCGGACTGGTGCAGCAGATGCAGGACTACCAATGGAGCAGCTATCGGGACTACTTCGGTCTCCGGGAAAAGCCCCTTTGTCATGTCGATACAAACTACGCCTTTTCGCTACGTGACCTGGAAAGTCTGCGCCAATACCACGAGCAGCCGGAGCACAATGTCCGCGGCTTTTTGGAGGACGTTCCTCTCCCAGCCTTCACAGACGCCGAACTTCGCGATTTTATCCGTTCAACGGCGGGCATGGAGTGTCACGAAATCCAATACTACCCCGACTCTGCCGTCGTCCCTTTGCTGTGCCGCCTGGTCAACCAGGAAGGTGTCAGCATTACACAACTCTCACGGCTCACTGGTCTGGCCCGCGGGGACATTCGCCGCCGCCTGCTGTGAACTGTGATACAAATATGAGGAATACTATTATGAAAAACTATTCTGAGTGTCCCGTCTATGCAACCCTCATCGTTGATGCTCCTCTCAACGAGGCCCGCGGCATTCTGAGCCACATTCGGTGCGAAGATTCCGCCCGTGTCGATTTCAACCGGCTCGACCGGCTCCCCTCCGAACTCGACGTTGATGACTGTGCAGAAAGTGACCGCGCTGAAAAGCTCTACAAATTTTTCTGCTTTACATACAAAAATCCTTCCCACGAAAACGAGATTGCGTTTTTGAAACTTCTCGGCAGTGAGGAGCAGCGTTTGTTCCGGCTTGGGAAAAGGTATGTAATGAATCGTCGAGCATACGGCTACCCCAACTATCACGAGTGGTGTAAAGGTCATTGGGGAACGGATAGAAACGCGGTAGCTTATGCAAAGGTGTCGGAAAACTGCATTGCTTTTGCCACGCATCGCACCCCTGCCTGCATCGCTATTGAAAAACTGTCCGCCTGGTTTCCCGGTGTGGAAATCACGTACACCTGGGAAGACGATACCGTCCCCGTTGAGGACGGCTACGTGGTGCGGCAATCTATTGTATATAAAGACGGCATGGAAGTAAGGACCATCAACACCGTCGAGGAAAAGCAAATTGCAAACTATTTCCTCAAGGACGAACCCGTAGAGGACCCCTCCTCGTCAGATTATATGTCTATCACTGACAATGAAAATTATCCCTTCTGATTCACCCTGTTTTTAAATTGTAAACATCAAAAGAGGACGTCAACCTTCACAGGCTTTCGTCCTCTTTTTGTTGCCGAGTTTCTACATTATCAAATAGCGGACTGTCCCAAAAAGTCTTAAACGGGATTTCCAATCCAACACATATCCGCGCAATCAATTCGGTGGAAGTATTTTTAATCGTGGCGTATGGCTTAACTGTCTTTTTCAGCACAGAAGGTGCTATGCCGGAACGCTCCGCCAGTTTGTTCACACTGTAACCATGCTCGGCAGCAAGCTCCAAAATCCGTAGCTTAATTGCCTCTTGCAACAGCATTCACCCATCACCACCGCAATCTAAATTACAAATATTGTACCGAATTACCACGGGAAAATTCGTCTCCACAGAGACGCATTTTCTTCTTGCACTTATGGCGAATCCTGCTATAATAAAGGTATCAAATCGAGAAAGGTGGGATTGTATGGTGAAAATTCCCCGAGTGGTGTCGGGTCTGGCATACGTCGCGGGAATGCTTGGATTGGCGGCGCTGATACTTTTTTATGGTTCGCCGGGGGCAACAGTAGCCCGGAACTACGCGGCTTATAACGGGCGACCAGTCCCTGACGCAGAAGGTAAAATTTACCGCAATGTAAATTTACCTTACGACAACACGTTGTCTCCGGTGACGGCAACGGAAGCGCGGGAAATACAGAACGGAATCATCATCTTTGCATTTCCGACCTGCCCCTTTTGCCGCAATCTGCTGCCAGTGCTGGCAGATGTTGCCCGTGCGGAAAATATCCCGGTGGCATATTGCCGGATAGACACCTATCGGGATAGGTACGTCTACAGTGCAGAAGCTGCCGCCCCGGTGCAGACGCAGCCAGCGGGGGAAGGTTACGCCGGATTGCTGATGTGGCTGGACGGTTGCCTCGACGAATACACCGTTCCCGACGAAAACAAAACCCCAATCCCAGTGGGGGAAAAGCGCATTCATGCGCCCACCCTCGTTAAGGTCCGGGATGGTGTCCCCGCCTCGACCTGGGAACTCACCGATGTATTTGGTGAGGATTTCCCACCGGATAGTTTTGCGGCGTGGGACGAAGCCACCCAGGCCCGGGTAGCTGCAGCGCTGCAAAGCTATCTGACCTAAGGCCGGAGCGCGTCGGGGACGGTGGGTCGCGCAGCGATCCCTCCCGTCCCCACGCATTAAAAATCAAGAGCCGACGCTCATCAATAGAGCGTCGGCCGGGAAGGAGAAAATTGAATATGAAGAAAAAGATTGTCTTGACCGTCATCGCAGCCGCTGCGATGGCGCTGTCGCTCGCAGGATGCGGCGTGGACATCAGCTCCATCGGGTTGCCGTCCGATGTGGTTATCGAAAAAGGAGAGACGCAGCAGTTACAGATTGAGTACAGCGCTGACGACAAGGCTACGGAAGAGAAAATCGCCGAAGCCGCCGAAAAGCTGACTCTTGAGTGGACCTCTTCCAACGAAGATGTCGCGACGGTCGATGAAAACGGCATGGTTACGGCTGTTGGCGCAGGTGAAGCCAACATCACCGCATCCATCAAGGATGCGAACATTTCGTCAACGACTCATGTGAAAGTCGTTATCTTGCCGACTGATGTGGATGCTCCCGACGCCTTGGAACTCTACACCAATGGTGAGAACGAAAAGGAACTGAACGCCAAAATTGTGCCGGAAGACGCGACTGAGGTAAAGCTGGCATATACCTCTAGCGACGAAGGCGTTGCAACGGTAGACGAAAACGGGCTTGTCACGGCAGTCGCTGACGGCGAATGCACAATTACTGCTTACATCGTTGCGGACGTTCCGGTAACCACAGAGACTGCCACGCAGGAAACTGCTGCAGTAGTGGTTAACACCGAGGATGAGACTGCGAACACTGAAGCGGAAGCTTCTGACAGCGATGCTGTTGCTACCATGCCGGAGGACCTCGCAGATGTAGATTCTGCATTTGGCGTAGTTCCCGATGGTTTAAGCGCCACCACAAAGGTCACCGTATCTACTAAGGTAGAGAAAATCGAGCTGGACAAAACAGAAGGTATCCTCTATGTTGGTAATTCCGTAACGGTTAATGCCGCTGTCACTCCGGATAACGCGACGGATACAACGGTTACATGGTCCTCCAGTGACGAAAGCGTAGCCACGGTTGATGAGACCGGGAAGATTACTGCAGTAGCCACTGGGAATGCGACAATTACTGCAACCAGTAATTCGGATGCGGATGTGAATGCCACTTATGATGTTACGGTGGAGGAGAAGAAAACTCCCACTTACACGAGCAACAAGACCAACTATGGTAGTTCTGCAAGTGGAAGCGTAGCTTCCGGTGGCAGTGCTACAGTTTCGACTCCTACTGTACCTGCAGCTCCTGCTCCTGACCCCACGCCGGTTCAGCCGAGTAATCCGGACCCGGCACCCGCACCGGCACCGGCTCCCGACCCCGCACCTGCTCCCGCTGAGCCTTCTCAGCCGAGCGGGGGAGACGGTGGCAGTTCCGGTGGTTATGACATCCCTCATGACCCCAATGGACAGCCTGGTTCTGGAACTGACTGGACGCAGGATAATTCCAACGGTAGTTTGGATGGAGGATGCGTACGCTGCTAATTCACAAACCAAGTGAAAACAAAATACAGTTGTAATCAACAACACATACTTGCAAAAAATCCAATTTTATGCTATAATCGAGCATAATGGGGACGGTTCCTGCTTTTGGACGATAAATCGTAGAAATAGAAAGTGGCGCTTTTTGAGGAGTTGACATCAAAAACAACTCTTGGAAATGCTACAAAAATGGGGACGGCGCAGTCGTTATCAACGACCTGCACCGTCCTCTTTTTGTCTTGAAACAAAAAACCGGGGACCTTTCGGCTCCCGGTCCTTGTTATTGCGCAACCATCATCATGTCGCAGTCGGCGCATTTTATGTTGACGACCTTGGTTGCCCGTACACTGTTGCGGCAGCAGGGGCAAACATATTTAATGCTGTGGCTGTTGGGGTTGCTGGTCCCTGTTGGCTTGCCTGTCGTGTTCCCTGTACCTTTGCCGCGCGTTGTATAGCCGCCCTCTATGCGGTTCATGCGAATGTCGTCCCAGCCTTGCTCCAGAACGAACTCACAAAGGGCTTCCGTTGGCTCTGTTATGCTCCAACCGATGCGCGGGTTATAACTGATTTTCAGGTCACGGGCTTCGGCGGCGGCTTTGAATTTTTTGTTGTGATACTGCCCGCCCCTGCTGCAATCCTGTATGCCGCGCTGCATATTGTAGATGTGTATGCACTCGTGGAGTTCAGATGCAACAATTTCGAAAATGCTTCTGTCAAGAGTTCCTGCCCCGATATTTAACTCCCTGCGGGTAGTATCTCCACGTTGCCATGCCTTGCCGATGGTAACATGTGCGTATGCCTTGGGTGTACTCTGTATCGTGATGATGGGTTCTTCCAGTTCGTTATCAAAATACTTTGCGTTCAGCGCCCGGAAAATTTTCTCAAGGTATCCTGCGGTTCTGCTTGTTTTGACAGTCTCTTTCATTTTCGTGTTCCTCACTTTCGTTTTTCAAACTCGGCTTTCGTTATCCCTTCGGGATAAGGGGTTACGGGTTGTTCCGCGATCAGCGGAAAAAAGCGAGGGTTGAAAATTGTCAAGGGGACTGTGGAATACCGCAGCCATAATTTTATAAGGGCGAGGATATGCCGCAAAAGCCCCTTGACGATTTTCCAAACCACGATTTTATAATTTTCAGAGGAACAACAGAAACAAAAAAAAGCAGGATTGTCACGGCTATAATTTGCTCCGTGGCAATCCTGGTCCCATGTTACAGGCCTTGCATTTATTTCAAAAGTGTGGTACGATTGTGGTACAAAAGAAGTGGGCAACGAAAAAGCCTCCAATTTTCAACGCATCAACGAAGAAAATCAGAGGCTTAGTTTGGTGACCCGTACGGGAATCGAACCCATGTTACAGCCGTGAAAGGGCCGTGTCTTAACCGCTTGACCAACGGGCCATATAATACAAGATTTCGCTAAAACAGCAAGCAACTTATCGGCTACTATTGCAACCGACCCCCAAGTATTTTAGCGAAATCCTGTATCATGTGGTAGCGGTAACTGGATTTGAACCGGTGACACTTCGGGTATGAACCGAATGCTCTAGCCAACTGAGCTATACCGCCACATTTGTCGTCGCGCTCTTGAGAACGCTATATTATTATAGCCGACATTCTCCCCTATGTCAAGTAGTTTTTCCCGATTTTTTTCAAAAATGCAAAAAAAATCCCGCATTGCGGGTGCAATGCGGGGGAAAACTCTAAAGGCTTCCCACGAGGGGCTGCGCCCGCAGGCGCGTGTCGGAGCGCAACCGCCGAAGGCGGCTCTTAGCGCGGAGACTGAAGCTGTCCGCAAAGCGGACTGATGAGGGGCGAACTTACGGCAGTTACCCGGTTATGGGCGGCCACGGCAGCTTTCCCTTCATCCGGCCTCGGGCGGGGCCTCGGCCACCTTCCCCCTCAGGGGAAGGCTCTTTCAAAATTACTTCTTGTTGGGCACCAACACGGCCTTGCCGCCCATGTAGGGGCGCAGGACCTCGGGGATGGTCACGGTGCCGTCGGCCTGCAGGTGGTTTTCCAGGAAGGCGATCAGCATACGCGGCGGGGCCACGCAGGTGTTGTTCAGCGTGTGGGCCAGCTGGGTCTTGCCATTCTCATCCTTAAAGCGGATGTGCAGGCGGCGGGCCTGGGCGTCGCCCAGGTTGGAGCAGGAGCAGACCTCGAAGTACTTCTGCTGGCGCGGGCTCCACGCCTCGATGTCGCAGCTCTTGACCTTCAGATCGGCCAGATCGCCGGAGCAGCACTCCAGCTGGCGGACGGGGATCTCTATGGAGCGGAACAGCTCGACGGAGTTCTTCCACAGCTTGTC
>ULWD01049500.1_pt1 | contig 22273 bp, 15 predicted proteins | sample 1960011 | NCBI WGS metagenome assembly ULWD01 (sample SAMEA4835803, study PRJEB28245) | human gut metagenome | biome: gut microbiome; material: fecal sample | place: Denmark | collected 2008 | reverse complement strand
CAAAACCCGCACTTGCGGCAATTCGCCCACTGTGCTATGATAGTTTTTATAGATTATGATAAAGGAAGTTTGGCTATGAAGTACAGCTTTCCCGCTTTTGAAAACGGCTTTATCCGCGCTGCTGCGGCCAGCCCCGCCCTGCGCGTGGCCGACTGCACCTACAACGCCGACCAGATCATCGGCGTCATGCGCGAGTACGCCGAAAAAAATGTGCAGCTGCTCTGCCTGCCGGAGTTTGCGCTGACCGGCTACACCTGCAGTGACCTGTTCTTGCAGGATACCCTGCTGCGTGGGGCCGAGGACGGCCTTGCCGCGATTTTGAAGGCCAGCGAGGGACTGAACGTCGTTGTCCTCGTCGGCCTGCCTGTGCGCCATAACGGCAAGCTGTACAACTGTGCGGCGGTGCTCTGCAACGGTGAGCTGCTGGGTCTGGTGCCGAAAGTACATCTGCCCAACTACGGCGAGTTTTACGAGAAGCGCCACTTTATCCCCGGTATGCGTGAGCCCGAGTGCATCGAGCTGGCCGGGCAGGAGACGCTGATCGGCACGAACCTTCTGTTTGCCTGCAAACAGCTGCCCGCCTTTGTGCTGGCAGCCGAGGTCTGCGAGGACCTGTGGTCTCCCATTCCGCCGAGCTGTGCCCACGCACTGGCCGGGGCTACCGTTGTGGCAAACCTGTCCGCCAGCGATGAAACCGTCGGCAAGGCAGCCTACCGCCGTGAGCTGGTCTGCGGGCAGAGCGCACGTCTGCTGTGTGCGTACCTCTACGCCGACGCAGGCCATGGCGAAAGCACCACCGACATGACGTTTGCGGGCCACAACCTGATTGCCGAGAACGGCAGTCTGCTGGCCGACGCCGCACCGTTTGCGGGCGAGGATGCCGTGACCGAGCTGGACCTGGGCCGCATGGTGCAGGAGCGCCAGCGCAACACGACGTTTATACCGGAAACGAACGGCTACACCACTGTGGAATTTGAGCTGCCGCCCGTGGAGCTGGCGCTGATCCGCCCTGTCTCCTGCACGCCGTTTGTGCCGCAGGACGCCGCGACCCGCGCCGAGCGGTGCGAGCTGATTCTGCGCATCCAGGCCGAGGGTCTTGCCAAGCGCATGGAGCACACCCACGCCAAGTGCGGCGTGCTGGGTATCTCCGGCGGGCTGGACAGCTGCCTGGCCCTGCTGGTGGCCGTGCGCGCCTGTAAGGTGCTGGGCCGCGACGCGAAGGATATTGTGGCCCTGACGATGCCCTGCTTCGGCACGACGAAGCGCACCCGCTCCAACGCCGAGATTCTGTGCGAGGCTTTGGGCGTGACGTTCGGCGAGATCAACATCACCGAGACCGTCAAGAGCCACTTTGCGGACATCGGCCAGCCCGCCGACAAGTACGATGTCACGTTTGAAAACTGCCAGGCCCGCGTGCGCACGCTGGAGCTGATGGACTATGCCAACAAGAACGGCGGCTTTGTCATCGGCACCGGCGACTTAAGCGAGCTGGCGCTGGGCTGGGCCACCTACAACGGCGACCACATGAGCATGTACGGCGTCAACACCGGCGTGCCGAAAACGCTGGTGCGCCATATTGTGCAGTACGTGGCCGACACCTGCGGCAATGACACGCTGCGGGACGTGCTGGTGGATATTCTGGACACCCCCGTCAGCCCCGAGCTGCTGCCCACCGCCGCAGACGGCACGATTGCCCAGCAGACCGAAAAACTCGTCGGCCCGTATGAGCTGCACGACTTCTATCTCTACTATGTGCTGCGCTTTGGGTTCAGTCCGACAAAAATCTACCATCTGGCCCGCACAGCCTTTGACGGCCGGTATGAGCCGGAGGTCCTGCTGGCGTGGCTGAAAAATTTCTACCGCCGCTTCTTTGCCCAGCAGTTCAAGCGCAGCTGTCTGCCCGACGGCCCGAAGGTCGGCTCGGTCACGCTGTCCCCCCGCGGCGACTGGCGCATGCCCAGCGACGCCTGCAATACGCTGTGGATGGCAGAATTAGAAAAACTGGAAGTCTGATCGCGTTACTCGCGTATAAAAATGCCCGGAACCACTTGCACGGTTCCGGGCATTTTTTATAGCTTTTTGATTTCGGCGTTCAGAGCGTCGTAGGTATAGAGTGTATTGAGCACCTGCAGCAGCTCCTTTTTGCTCAACCGCGGCGGCAGACCGAGGCGGCGCAAAAACACCCGGCGGTTCTCGGCGCTGTTGGCCGTGCCGGAGATGCCCCAGTCGTACAAATCGGTGTACGTGATGGAGCGCGACTGGGTCGTTTTCTGCTGGCAAGCAGTATTACTTGCCAGGGCGGTTTCAAGGCCCTGTACAATCAAATCGTCGGATACGCCCTCGACGCCGAGCAGGCCCTCCTTGCCGGGCTCGGCCTTGCGCGACTCCTTGCCCGCAATCGCCGGGACGTAGGCCTGCAGGACATGCTCCGCACCGACAAGACCCGTGACAAAGTGGCGAATCTTGAACCCGGCGGCGTCGGAGTCTGTCAAAATGATAAGCCCCTGCGCTGCAGCAATGCGCTTGAGCAGCCTTTGCAGCGCGCCGTCCTTGAATACCCGGAAGCCGTCCGTCGTCAGGATCGTGCCGTCCACGATATTGCTAAGGCGTGCGGCGTCGTATTTGCCCTCCACCAGCAGGGCTTGTTCCAATTTCAGCATTTATGCCCTCCCGGCCAGCGCCAGCTCACACAGCGCCTTCTGCATTAAAAGGTCGGCGTCCAGCTTGCTGCTTTTCAAGTCGGTGTCCAGTCTTTGCAGGATGTGCAGGCAGTCCTCCAGCTGGGCACGCTTGAAGCGCAACGCGGTTTTTTCGGTAGAATTGAGGCGGTAATTCCAATTGCCCTTGTAGCCAAAGTCCTTGGCCACATCGCCGAGGCTCCGGCGGCTGCGGCGGCCCAGCAGCACGCGGTACAGATCCAGATAGTTGCTGATGAGTGCGCCGGTAATCATGATCGGCTCGTTTTGCAGCGCCAGCAGCGTTTTCAGCTTTTGCTGGGCCTTATCGGCCTGGCCGCTCGTCAGCAGCTTGACCATATCGAACGTGTCCGCGTCGAGCGTGACCGTGCCGAGCCGGCTGACCATTTCTTTTGTAATTGTGCTGTAGTTGGCCAGCGCGGCCAGCTTTTCGACCTCATTTTTAAGCAGGAACTGATCCTCGCCGCAGCGGGCCAGCAGCGCAGCTTCGGCGCCGGGGGCAAAGTCCGCACCGGCCTCCTTCGCCCAATCGCGGGCCATGGCCTGTAAAGCCGCGCCCGTGGGGCGGTTGAGCTGTACACAGTAGCCGAGCTTCTCGCAGCTGGCAATGAGCTTTTGCTCTCGCTTGCCGGGGCGCAGTTTGCCGTAGCTCTCCTCGATGATGCTCGTCAGCACAAAGATGGCGTTCTCGGTGTCGGACAGCGTGTCGCAAAGCTCCTGCAAATCCTTGTCGGAATAGGTTGACGGACGGATCAGCGGCATGAGTACCAGGCGTTTGCCGCCGAAGAATGAAATCGTACCGGCAGCTAGCACGATCTCCTCCACCGAGGGGGTCGGCCCGTCCAGCACCGTCGTCTCGGGGTCGTCGCGGTTCAGATATTTCAGCGTCCTCTGCGCTGCCGTGTGGACGAGCGCCTCGTCCGATGCGTAGAAATAGTAGAGCGCGCAGCCTGCCTTCAGGCGTTTTTCCAGCTCCTTTTCACTGTACAGCAATCGTCTGTGCCTCCTCCCAAATCATGCTGCGGCCCGGGCGCAGGGTCAGTCCGGGCGTGTCCTCGCCATAGCGCAGGGCGCAGCCTGCAGCGTCGTCCAACCAGCGTGGTGCGGCAGCGGTGTACAAAATCGTGTCGGGCCGCACGGAATCGGACAGCGTGCCCGGTGCGCAGAGGACATCCACCCGCACCGGCTCTGCCAGCTCGAGCCTGCCTGCCCCCACGGCAATGTGCCGCTCCCCCACGCCCAGCACAGCGAGGTTTGCGCTTTTATTATGATACAGGTCCAGCGTCAATCCGTCAAGCACCGGACGGGTCGTAAAGTCGGCAAGCTCCTGCACCTTCACGACCTCTGCCGCGGAAAATTCCATCTGCGTCGGCTTGGCGCGCAGGTCAACGACCAGCGCGGGCTCCTGTCTGCTGCGCCCGGCCAGATAGCTCTGCACGGCGCTCCAGTTGCTCTCCCCGCCGCGGAAGAACACCACAGCCTGCCCGTTCTGCACGCAGACGACGCAGGGATTGTTGGATGCGCCGACCAGATTGATCTGCACAACATCTTGCTGCATCCAGACACCCAGCCCCACGGCCAGCACTGTGCAGAGCGCCGCCGCGGGCAGATAGAGCCGCAGCCGCCTGGCATGCCAGAAGCAAACCGCCAGCGCGCCCAGCACAGCCAGCACAAACAGCGTGTACCGCTGCGGCAGACAAATCGACGCAAACGGCAGGGCGGCGCAGCACCGTACCAGCCAGAGCAGCCCCTTGAGCCATAGACTCAGCACGAGAGCGGTCAGGTTCGTGATTGCCGCCAAAAACGGCACGGCGCTGCACACCAGCAGCAGGATGCCCAGCTGCAGGGCAGGCTGGACCATCCAGACGACCAGCAGGTTGCAGAGCACTCCGACCAGGCTGGCCGCCATGCCGTGGGCCACCAGCACCGGCAGTGTGGCAAGGCTGGCAAGCACTGCCGTTTGCACAGGCTCTGCCACTTGGCATAGCGCCTTGACGGCGGCGGGCTTGTCCTGCGCTGCGCGCTGCTCGGTGCGGGCCAGTGCTGCCGCAGCCTGCACGCCCAGCACAGCGCAGAACGACAGCTGAAAGCCAAGGTCGCACGGCGCATAGGCGTTTTGCAGCCCCAACAGGATGGCCGCAAAGCTTGTTGAGGTCAGCAGGTCGGGCGGCAGCAGGAAGAAGTCCCCCACCAGCGCCACCAACAGCACGATCCCGGCGCGCGATACAGAGACCGGCATTCCGGTCAGCAGCAGGTAAAACAGCGCCGCCGCAGCGCGCAGCAAAATCAGAGGTCTATAAAATTTCCATTTGCGGCCAAAGCCCAGCAGCCCGCAGAGCAGCGCCAGATGCAGCCCAGACACCGCCAGCAGATGCGATACCCCCGCCGTGCGGAAGGCCTGCTGCACGCTGTCATCCAGACGGCTTTTGTCCGCCAGCAGCATGGCGGCCTCGATGCCGTCCAGCTGCCGCGGCAGCCAGCGGCGCAGTGTGGCCGACCAGCGCTGCCGCAGCCGATACAGCGCAAACCGCGGCGCGCGGCTGGCGTCCAGTGGGTGGTAGCTGCCCAGATACTCCGCCTGCAGATAGACACCCTTGCTTTGGCGGCTCAGGCGGTATTTGTTGTCGGGCAGCTCGGTCAGCGCAAATTTTGCAGTGAACCGCTCCCCCGCACTCTCGCCGGGAAAGGACGCGCACTGCACCTTTACGTTGGCCGCCCTGCCGTCAATTTCAGTCAGCCGCAGCGTACCGCGCAGGCGGCTTTCGCTGTAGGAAGCATCGGCGTCCGTCTCCACCACAGCCGTGCAGGTCACGGTCTGCCCGGCCCGTGCCTTGACGGGCCGCACCCATACAAGGGTAAACACCAGAAACCACGCTAGACCGCACAGCGCACCCAGTACCGGGATGGCACTGTCTCTGCGGCGTTTTATCCATAATAGCGCCAGGCATACCAAAAATGCCGCCGCGGGCACACAGACCAGCGGCGGCAGAATGGCCGCAGCAAGCTCAGCCCCGGCAAAACCGAGACCAAACCAACCGAGCTTTCGTTTCATTGCTTAGTGCAGGAAGAGCGGCAGCGGCTCCAGGAAGAAGATGTCGGTGCGCTTAGCAGCGTCGCCCTCAGCGAGTGCTGCGCAGCAGCCGACTACCGTGCCGGTGCTCTTGGCGGCCAGCGTTTCCAGTGCATGCAGGGAGCCGCCGGTGGAGATAACGTCATCCACGATCAGGATGCGCTTGCCGTCCATATACTCGATGTCCTTCTTGTCGATGACCAGCGTCTGCTTACCGGCAGTCGTGATGGACTGATCCTCGATGATGACAGGCTCACGCATATACAGCTTCGGACCTTTGCGGGCGGGGATCCAGTATTTGCCGCTCTGGCGCGCCATTTCGTAGGCCAGAGGGATGCCCTTGGCCTCGGCGGTCAGGATCACGTCAAACTCGGGGGCTTTTTTCAGCAGAGCGGCGGCGCATGCCTCGGTCAGCTCCACATCACTGAACATGATGAAAGCGGCAATATCCATGTGGTCATTGACCTTGCAGATGGGCAGCTCACGGGTCAGACCCGCAATGTGCAGTGTATAGGTATCTGCCATGTTAGTTTACCTCTCTTTATTGATTCACAAGTGTTTTGTGCAACGCCCGGCATCAGCCCGGAGGCCATGCAAGGCTGCGCTTGGCCAGCACATGAAAGTGCAGGTGCTTAACGCTCTGGCCGCCGTCCGCGCCGACATTGGTCACAACGCGGTAGCCGCTCTCGTCGACGCCCAGCTTTTTGCACAGCTGCGCAATGACCGCGTAGATGTGGCCCAGCAGCGCGGCGTCATCCTCGGTCAGGGCTGCGGCAGACGCAATGTGCTGCTTCGGGATGACGAGAAAATGCACAGGGGCCTGCGGGTCGATGTCGTAGAACGCCAGCAGCTTGTCGTCCTCAAACAGCTTGTTCGAGGGGATCTCGCCTGCGGCGATCTTGCAGAACAGACAATCCTCCATCCGGAATCCCTCCTTTGCAGTGGATTTTATGGCAAAGAATTACTGATTCATTTCCGCCTTGACGATCTCGGGCACAGCGTTCAGCGCGTCGTCAATCTTGGACGTGTCGCGGATACCGGCCATAGCGAAGTCGGGCTTGCCGCCGCCGTTGCCGCCTGCGATAGCGGCAATCTTCTTGACGAGGGCACCTGCCTTCAGGCCGCGGGCCAGGGCGTTCTTGGAAACGCCGACAGCCATCATCGTCTTATTACCGTCGCTGCCGATAAGCACGGTCACGGCGTTGGGGGCCTTGTCGCGCACCTTATCGACCATGTCGCGCAGGGTATCGGCACCGGTGCCGGTCAGGTAGGCGGAGACGATGCGCACGCCGTCGATGTCTGCGGCATTCTCAAACAGGCCGTCGATCTTGGCGGCAGCCATCTGGGCCTTCAGGATTTCAAGCTGCTTGGCGGTCTCCTTCAGCTCGGCAGCCAGTGCCTCGGCGCGGGCAGGAGCGTCCTTCAGGTTGTTGGCCTTCAGGGCAACAGCGGTCTTGGCCAAAATCTCGGTGCGGTCATCCAGCAGATCCAGCACGCCGAAGGCGGTGGTAGCCTCAATGCGGCGGATACCGGCAGCCACGCTGGACTCGCTCAAAATCTTGAAGCAGCCGATCTGTGCGGTGTTCGTGACATGGGTGCCGCCGCAGAACTCGGTGCTCCAGCCGCCGGCGTCGACAACGCGGACGACACTGCCGTACTTCTCACCGAACAGAGCCATAGCGCCCATCTTCTTGGCTTCCTCGATGGGCAGGTTCTTGACGGTGACGGGCAGAGCCTCGTAAATCTTCTCGTTGACGCGGCGCTCGACCTCGGCCAGCTCGGCGGGGCTGACGGCGCTGAAATGCGTAAAGTCGAAGTGGGTGATCTGGTCGTCCTGATAGCTGCCGGCCTGATGGACATGCTCGCCCAGGACCTCGCGCAGGGCCTTCTGCAGCAGGTGGGTGGCGGTGTGGTTGCGGCAGATGGCGGCACGGCGCTTCTCATCGACGGAAGCGGTGACTTCGTCGTCAACGTGGATGGTGCCGTCCAGCAGCTCACAGGTGTGGACGAAATAGCCCTTCGGGGTCTTTTTGACCTGGGTGACCTTCAGCTTGGCATCGCCGCTGACAAGATAACCGTGGTCAGCGACCTGGCCACCCATCTCTGCATAGAACGGGGTACGATCCAGCACGACCAGCACGCCGTCCTTGGCCTCGCCCGCCTCGTCGGTGGCGATGGCATCGACGAGCTCCTCCCCGTCGGACAAAGCCAGAACCTTAGCCTTCTCGGACAGGGTCTCGTAGCCGTCAAACTGGGTGGGCTCGGCGGTCAGCTCACCGAACAGGTCAGCGCTCCAACCGGAAATATCCTTGGCCAGGCGCTCGGCGCGGGCACGCTCACGCTGCTTGGTCATCTCGATGTGGAATGCGGCCTCATCGACGGCAAAGCCTGCCTCGGCGGCGATCTCACGGGTCAGGTCAAGCGGGAAGCCGAAGGTATCGTTCAGCTTGAACGCCTCGACACCGGACAGAACCTTCTCATGGGCCTCCTTCAGGCGGCCCATCATGCCGGTCAGGATGTTCAGACCGGCGTCGATGGTGCGGCCAAAGCGCAGCTCCTCGGTGCCGATGACCTTCTTGATATAAGACTCATGCTCGCGCAGCTCGGGGTAACCGGCCTCGCTGGACTCGATGACCGTTTCGACCAGCTCGGTCAGGAACGGGCGGTTGATGCCCAGCATACGGCCATGGCGGGCGGCGCGGCGCAGCAGACGGCGCATGACGTAGCCGCGGCCCTCGTTGGACGGCAGGATGCCGTCGGAGGCCATAAAGACGGTGGCACGGATGTGGTCGGTAATCACGCGGATGGAGATGTCATCCTTCTCGTTCTCGCCGTACTTCTTGCCCGAGATGCGCTCGACGTGGTGCAAAACGGCGGCAACGGTATCGACCTCGAACAGGTTGTTGACATCCTGCATGACGACGGCCAAACGCTCCAGGCCCATACCGGTATCAATGTTCGGCTTGGCCAGCAGCTCATAGTTGCCCTTGCCGTCGGCATCATACTGACTGAATACGAGGTTCCAGATCTCCATGAAGCGGTCACAGTCGCAGCCGACGCCGCAGGTCGGCTTGCCGCAGCCGTACTTCAGGCCGCGGTCATAGTAGATCTCAGAGCAGGGGCCGCAGGGGCCGGAGCCGTGCTCCCAGAAGTTGTCCTCCTTGCCCAGGCGGACCATGTGATCTTCGGGGATGCCGACTTTCTTCGTCCAGATGTCGTAGGCCTCGTCATCCTCCTGATAAACCGAGATGTACAGGCGGTCAGCGGGAATCTCAAGTTCCTTGGTCAGGAACTCCCACGCCCAGGGAATGACTTCCTTCTTGAAGTAATCCTGGAAGCTGAAGTTGCCCAGCATCTCAAAGAAGCAGCCATGGCGGGCCGTGATGCCGACGCGCTCAATATCCGGGGTGCGGATGCACTTCTGGCAGGTGGTCACGCGATGCCGCGGCGGCTCCTCCTGGCCGAGGAACCATTTCTTCATAGGGGCCATGCCGCTGTTGATCAGCAGGAGGCTGGGGTCATCCTTCGGAACCAGCGGGAAGCTGCCCAGACGCAGGTGGCCCTTCGTCTCAAAATAATGCAGGTACTTTTCGCGAAGCTCGTTCAATCCGGTCCATTGCATAGGTGTTGTTCTCCAATCCATAAAATTGCGATGCAGGGTCCGCCACAAAAAATTACAGCCCACGCCCCAATACAGGGACGAAGGCTGTTATGCTTCCGTGGTACCACCCGGTTTGCAGTGCCGCAAGAATATAATACAACAGCACTGCCGCTTTGTGTCTGCGTTAACGCCGCAGGTACGCTCGGCTCTGCGCCGAAAGCTCCGGGGTGGCTCTGCCGTGCTTCCGCGTGAAAGCCTTGCACCAAACGGCTTTCTCTCTGAGGGACGGAACGGACGGCATTGGCCCTTTCATCGCTATTTTCCTTTTTACAGGCTTATTATATGCCGTTTTGCGCCGCTTGTCAACTGATTTTTCCGCATAAAAGGTCATAACTGCGCAAAAGCTAACGCAGAGAGGAGTGTTTTTTATGGCTGACGTTTTTCCGGAGGTCGGGCAGGTCGTGCTGACGAGCCTGCTGTCGCTGGCCGCGATGTTTATTTTCACCCGCGCGGGCGGCAAGCGGCAGATTGCGCAGATGAGCCCGTTCGACTACCTGAACGCCGTCACGGTGGGTTCCATCGGCGCAGAGCTGGCGACGAATCTTGAGCAGTGGTGGCGGCCCTTCTCTGCGCTTATTGTCTATGGGCTGGTGACGTGGTTCGTGCACTACACGGCCTGCAAGAGCAACGCTATGCGCAGCCTTTGGAGCGGACGCAGCCTGATTTTGATGGACGACGGTGTTATCCTGAAAAGCAGCCTGCAGCGTGCTGCCATCGACGTGAACGAGTTCCTGGGTCAGGCCCGCGTGGCCGGGTACTTTGACCCGAACGAAATAGAAACGGCAATTTTAGAGACAAACGGCCAGATCAGCTTTCTGCCCAAAAGCTGCAACCGTCCCCTGACGCCCGACGATATGCAGCTGCACCCGGACGCCGCCAGCACCTGGTATGACCTGATTATCGACGGCCATCTCATGCAGGACAATTTAAAGGCTGCAGGCCGCGACGAGCGCTGGCTGGACGCCCGGCTCCACGCGCAGGGCATCGGCCAGCATGGCGAGGTGTTTTATGCGGCGTGTGACAAAGCGGATGGGTTCTTTGCATGCAGGATGCGCTAATAATCGAATATGCAAAAAAGACCTGCCAGAATTTTCTGACAGGTCTTTGTGGTGGAGAATACCGGGATCGAACCGGTGACCTCTTGCATGCCATGCAAGCGCTCTCCCAGCTGAGCTAATCCCCCATAGCTGGCGTCGCCTCGGTGCGTTTGCTCCTGACGACGTTAGCTATTATAGCAAACCTTTTTTCAAATGTCAACAGGTTTTTGCAAAAATCTTATAAAATAAAAAGTTTCACAATGCCAAAAGGCCGCATTCCCTGCGGAATGCGGCCCTGCAAGCTGTACTTTTAGATGGAAATCGCTTTGGCGATGTCGATCATATCGCGGTCAATCGTCTTGTGCATGGACAGTGCAACGTTGACATCGTAGTCAACGATCTTGTCGCCGGAGACGGCAACAACACGGTTGTAGATGCCCTTGTCCAGCAAATCAATGGCGTGGTAGCCCATCAGCGAGGCGTTCACGCGGTCACGGACCGTCGGGGAGCCGCCGCGCTGGATGTGGCCCAGAACGGTTGCACGGGAGTCAACGCCGGTGGCCGCCTGGATCTGGTTGGCCAGCTCCTGCGCACCGACAACGCCCTCGGACACGATGATAATGAAGTGCTTCTTGCCCGTGACCTGGGTCTGGCGCATACGCTCGAGAATATCGCGCTCAAAATCGAACGGGATCTCCGGCAGCAGGACAGCCACAGCGCCGGTAGCGATACCGACGTTCAGGGCAATATAACCGGCATGATGGCCCATAACCTCAACGACAGAGCAACGGTCATGGCTCTGGGTGGTGTCGCGCAGCTTATCGATGGCCTCGACAGCGGTATTCATAGCCGTATCGTAGCCGATGGTGTATTCGCTACAGGCGATGTCGTTATCGATGGTGCCGGGCAGGCCGATGCAGGGAATGCCCTGGTTGGCCAGCGCACGGGCGCCCATGAAGGAGCCGTCGCCGCCGATGACGACCAGTGCGTCGATGCCCAGCTCCTTGCAGCGGGCAAGACCCTTGGCCTGGCCTTCCTTCGTCTTGAACTCCAGGCAGCGCGCGGTATACAGAATCGTACCGCCGCGGTGGATAATCTCCGATACGCTGCGGACGTTCATTTCATAAACTTCGCCGTTGATCAGGCCGTTGTAACCACGCTGGATGCCCATCATGCGGTAGCCCTTGCTGATGCCTGCACGAACAATGGCACGCACAGCAGCGTTCATGCCAGGTGCGTCACCGCCGCTGGTGAGCACACCGATCGTTTTGATTTCCTTAGCCATAAAGCGAGCCCCTCCTATTTCGGGAACTATGGACCCGCCTGAACCATTACGATTTATTCAGGCGTGGTCATCACGTTACAATAAATTTTTAACAATCTCGCGACCATACACATTATACCACACTTTGCGCCCTGAAATTATGGATAAATCGCGCAAAACGTATGGATTTATTTTGCAGAGTGTTCAACATCCTGAACTTTTACGCAGTCCTTGCCCAAAATGCGCTCCAATTCAGCGCGCAGAAGCGGGTCATCCTTTACCGCCATGTGCCGTGCCAGCATGGCCCTGCCGGTATCTTGGAAGCGGAAATACACCCGCACCGTGCCCCCGTCGAAAATGTTGCAGAGCAGGTTTTCTACCTTGTGCATCTGCGCACTGTCGCGGGAGGGCACGGTCAGGAAATACCCGGCGGCCCCTCCCCCGCTTGTCTCACGCTTGACGCGCTCCACGCGGTTCATGCCAAAGTTTTTACCGGGGTCGTAGGTCTCGATGGGCTGCACGCCCTCGACGATCAGGCGGGCGGCCTCGTCCTCCTTGACGGAGACGCGGCCATTGGCGACCACAACGGCGTTTTCCTGCAAGGCCGCGCGGCACTCGGCCAGGATGCGCGGGAACACCAGCAGCTCCATGCTACCGGTCAGGTCCTCGACGGTGGTAAAGGCCATCAGCGTGTTGGACTTGGTGGTCATGATCTTGTTTTTGACGATTGTGCAGACAAGCGTCACCGTCTGGTTGTCAAACTGCTTTGCGTCCTCGCCCAGCAGCTGAGCAATCGTACAGGTGGAAACCTGCGCGATCTGGGCACGGTAGGCGTCCAGCGGATGGCCGGACAGGTAGAGGCCGGAGACCTCCTTCTCCATTTTCAGCAAATCAGAGGCGGAATATTCCGGCAGGTTCGGGACCTTATAGTCGTTTGCTGGTTTTTCGTTCTCTCCTCCGCCCATCAGACCGAACAGGTCCATCTGGCCGTCCAGATTCTGGCGGGCGTCGGTCTCGACGCTTTTCAGAATCCCCTCGACGCTCTCGAGCATACCGTGGCGGGTCGGCTCCAGAGTATCGAATGCACCGGCTTTGACGAGGTTCTCCAGTGCGCGGCGGTTGAGACCCGTGCCGTGCAGCCGCTTGCAGAAGTCATAGAGGCTGCTATAGGGGCGCTCGGCACGCTCCTTAATGACGGCCTCAATCAGGTCGCGGCCCACGCTCTTGACAGCGTTCAGGCCAAAGCGGATCCGCTCGCCGTCCGCCGTGAAGCCGCCGCGCGACACGTTGATGTCAGGCTGCTGGACCTTTATCCCCAAGCGCTGGCACTCCGTCGTGTACTCAATGACCTTGGATGTGTTGTCGAGCACGCTCGTCAGCAGCGCCGCCATGAACTCATGCGGGTAGTGGCATTTCAAATACGCAGTCTGGAACGCCACGTAGGCGTAGCAGGCGGCGTGGGATTTGTTGAACGCATACGACGCAAAGCTGATCATATCGTCGTAAATTTCGTTGGCAATATTTTCCGGCACGCCGTTGGCAACACAGCCTGCGCACTCCTTGCCCGGTTCCTTGCAGCCGTGGACAAAGTGCTCACGCTCCGCCTCCATGACCTTGAGCTTCTTTTTACTCATGGCGCGGCGGACGTTATCAGCCTGGCCGAAGCTGAAGCCGGCCAGCTCGCGGCAGATCTGCATGACCTGCTCCTGATAGATGACAACGCCGTTCGTGACATCGACGATGTGCGCCATCTGCGGCGTCTTATAGGTCACATGGGACGGGTCCTTGCGATTGCGCAGATAGGTCGGAATAGAGTCCATCGGGCCGGGGCGGTAGAGCGAGATCAGTGCGATAATGTCTTCGAGGTTTTTCGGGCGCATGCCGACAAGCACCTGCGTCATGCCCGTGGATTCAAGCTGGAAGATACCCTCGGTCTCGCCCTTTGCCAGCATCGCGTAGGTGTCGGGATCGTCGTAATCGAGGTTCGCAACGCGGAAATCCGGGTCCTTGCGGCGCACGGCCAGCTCGGTATCATGGATGACTGTCAGCGTGCGCAGACCCAGAAAATCCATTTTCAAAAGACCCAGACGCTCGATCTCCACCATGTTGAACTGGGTCACGGGCAGACCGTCGTTGGTGGACAGCGGCACATACTCTGTAGCGGGGTCACGGGTGATGACGACGCCCGCCGCGTGGGTGGAGGCGTGGCGCGGCATGCCCTCGACCTTCAGCGAGGTGTCAATCAGCTCATGTACCTGATTGTCGGCGTCGTACAGCGTCTTTAAGTCGGGGCTGACCTCCAGCGCCTTTTTCAGCGTCATTTTCAGGTCTGTGGGGATGAGCTTTGCCACACGGTCCACGTCCTGATAGCTCATGCCCATAACGCGGCCCACATCGCGCACGGCGGCGCGGGCGGCCATCGTACCGAACGTCACGATCTGGGCCACATGGTCGCGGCCATACTTCTCGTTGACGTAGTCAATGACCTCCTGACGGCGCTCGTAGCAGAAGTCAACGTCAAAGTCTGGCATTGAGACGCGCTCGGGGTTCAGGAAGCGTTCAAAAATCAGATTGTACCGGATGGGGTCTATGTCGGTGATGCCGACGCAGTAGGCCGCCAGACTGCCCGCGCCGGAGCCGCGGCCCGGTCCGACGGGGATGTCGTGGCTTTTGGCGTAGTTGATAAAGTCGTAGACGATAAGGTAGTAGTTCGTGTAGCCCATCGTCTTGACGACATTGATCTCATAGGTCAGGCGCTCCTTCAAAGCGTCCGTGACCCTGCCGGGATAGCGGCGCTCGAGGCCGTCCCAGCAGAGCTTTTCAAAGTATTCCTGGTTCTCCATGCCGTTCGGGGCCTTGAAGTACGGCAGCTTTGTCTCGCCAAAGGTGAACTCGAAATTGCACTGCTCGGCAATTTTGTTCGTGTTCTCGCAGGCCTCCGGCACCATCGAGAACAGGTCGTACATCTCGTCGGTGGATTTCAGGTAGAACTCGTCGGTCTGGAACTCCATGCGGTCCACATCGTTGATGGTCTTGCCGGTCTGGATGCACAGCAGAATGCTCTGCATCTTGGCGTCCTCTTTCGTGATGTAGTGGGCGTCGTTCGTTGCGACCATCGGGATGCCGGTCTCACGCGCTAAGCGGATGAGCTGTGGCAGCACGGCCTGGTCCTCCTCAAGGCCGTGGTCCTGCAATTCGATATAGTAGTTTTCCGCACCAAACAGGTCACGGTACCACAGGGCCGTCTGCCTGGCGCGGTCGTAGTCCCCCGCCAGCAGTGCCTTGGGGATCTCGCCCGCGAGACAAGCAGACAGGCAGATCAGGCCGTCGTGGTATTTTTCCAGCAGCTGCTTGTCGATGCGGGGCTTTGAGTAAAAGCCCTCGGTAAAGCCGGCGGAGACCATCTTGATAAGGTTCTTGTAGCCTGTCTCATTTTTGCACAGCAAAATCAGGTGGTTGTTGCCGTCGATGCGGTTGACCTTGTCAAACCGGGTGCGGGTCGCCACATAGACCTCACAGCCGATGATTGGCTTGATGCCTGCGGCCTTGGCGGCGTCAAAAAACGCCACACAGCCGTACATGACGCCGTGATCCGTGATGGCACACGCCGTCTGCCCCATCGCCTTCAGTCGGTCAAACATCCGGTCAATGCGGCAGGCACCGTCCAGCAGGCTGTACTCGGTATGCACATGCAGGTGGGTAAATTGTCTTTGGGTCGTTTCAGGCATTCGTTGCTTCCTTTTCGGTAGGCTCCGGGGCAGCATCCAGACGGGCGGCGGCCTCCTGGATCTTCTTCATGCGGTGGGAAAGCCCGGCCTTGCTGACCGGTGGGTCAAACTTCTGCGCCAGCTTGGCCAGCGGCAGGTCTGGGTACTGCATCCGCAGCCTGGCGGTGTGGCGCAGGGTCTCGGGCAGGGCGTTCAGCGCCCCCGCCGCCTGCAGCTTTTCAATCGCCAGCTGCACCTGCACGGCGGCATTCACGCTTTTGCTGATGTTGGCCGTCTCGCAGTTGGAAAGGCGGTTCGTCTTGTTGCGCATTTCATTATACATACGCTGGTCCATGATACGCATGGCCGCGCCGCCCGCGCCCATAAAGGTCAGCAGGTCCTCGATATGATCCGCCGCCTTGATGTAGATCGTGTTCGCGCCCTTGCGCAGTGCGCGGTGCGGGTGGAAGTTATGCTCCGCCAGCATGGCCTCCAGCTGTTGGGAAAGGTAATGCCGCGTGGAGAGGAACTCCAGATTATAGCTCTTTTCGGGGTCTGTCATCGTGCCGCAGCACAGAAACGCCGTGGCGATGAACGCTTGCATACAGTTTTGGCATTTGAAGTTTTCCGGGCGGATGCGCAGGGTCGGCTCCTTGCCGGTGTGGCCAAAGAGCGCCAGCATTTTGGCGACCTCGTCAGGGTCCTTCACGCTGAACTCATACACGGGGCCGGTGGGGCGCTCCTTGCTGATGACCGTTCCCTGCACGCCGCAGCGGCGGTAGAGCTTTTGGGCAAAATGGGCCACGCCCTCATTTTCGGTTTGCAGAACAACGCCGCGGTCATCAAAGTATTTGCCAAAACAGGCCACCGCATACGCGGCGGCCATGTTGCAGCAGGGCTTTGAAATTTTGCGGCGCAGTATTTCGTTTTTCACTTCTTGAGAAAAGCTCAAGGCGGTGTTCTCCCTTATTATAGACTTCGGTTCACGTCGCGGTGCTGTACGCTGGGTGCGTAGCCGAGCTTCTTGCAAAATTCACCGATCTTACGCGCAAAGGTGATGGAGCGGTGCTTGCCGCCGGTGCAGCCCACCGCGATCATCAGCTGGCTCTTGCCCTCCTTCACGTAGAGCGGCAGCGCGTATTCGAGCATATACTCATAGCGGTGCAGCAACTCCTGCGACTCCTCGGAGGCCATGACGTAGTCAACGACCTCCTGATCCAGACCGGTCTTGTGCTTGAGCTCCGGCACATAGAAGGGGTTCGGCAGGCAGCGCACATCGAGCACAAGATCTGCCTCCTGCGGCAGCCCGTACTTGAAGCCGAAGGATACGACCATCAGCTCCATCGGGCTTTCGCCCTTGTCCAGGAACAGGCTGCACACCCGCTCCCGGTTCTGCGCCGCCGAGAGCAGCGACGTGTCAATGACATATTTTGCCTTATCGCGCAGCGGCTGCAGCAGGCGGCGTTCCCGCGCGATGGCCTCGGTGATGGGAATTTTCTCGGCGGCGGCCAGCGGGTGCTGGCGGCGCGTCTCCTTGTAGCGGCGCTGAATGGCTGCATCGTTGGCATCCAGGAAAAGAATATCGTAGTCGATCTTCTTTTCATCAAGGTCGGCCAGCGCCTCCTGCAGCTTTTCAATGCTGCGCACGCCGCGCACGTCCATGACGACGGCGACGCGGTTCAGCTGGTTTTCGCCCTGCAGGGCGAAGTCCACGATACGCGGCAGCAGCGCCACCGGGATGTTGTCAATGCAGAAAAAGCCGATGTCCTCCAGTGCGTTGACAGCCATTGACTTGCCCGCGCCGGAAAGGCCGGTCACAATCAGAAAATTCATCTTCCCCACCGCTCTCTTATTTTACCACGCGAATTTCGCGTTCCAGCACAAAGCCGGTCCTGGCCTCAACAATTTGCCGGACCTGCTCGGTCAGTGCGACCACGTCGGCGCAGGTCGCGCCGCCGCGGTTGATGACAAAGCCGCAGTGCTTTTCACTGATCTGTGCGCCGCCCACGGTAAAGCCTCGCAGGCCGCAGTCCTCGATCAGCTTGCCCGCAAACGCGCCCTGGGGCCGCTTGAAGGTGCTGCCGGCGCTCGGCCATTCAAGGGGCTGCTTTTCCCTGCGCTTGCCCAGCAGCTCCTGCATACGGGCCAGCACAGCGGCTCCGTCACCGCGGTGCAGCACCACCGTGGCCGACAGGATGCACCAGTCGGGGTTCTGCTCAAAAATGCTCGTGCGGTAGCCCATGGCCAGGTCTGCCGCAGGCAGGGTGCGCAGCTGCAAATCACTGTCAAGAAAGGTCACGCTCTCCAACACGTCCTTCAGCTCACTGCCGTAGGCACCGGCGTTCATATAAACCGCACCGCCCACCGTACCGGGGATACCGCAGGCAAATTCCAGACCCGTCAGGCCCAGCGTCTGCGCCTTGCTGCACAGCCGCCCCAGCGTCTGCCCTGCCCCGGCGGTGATGCGCACCGCGTCCGTATCAAGGGCGGAGTTTTCCATCCCGGACAGGCCGCGCATGTCAATGACCGCGCCGTCAAACCCGGCATCGTCAAACAGTGTGTTGGAGCCGTTGCCGAGCAGGTAGACGCGGACACCGTTTTCCCGGCAGAGCTGCAGGGTGCGGCGCAACTGCTCTGCATCCCGGGGCGTACACCAGAAGGCTGCCGGGCCGCCGATCTTAAACGTCGTGTGGGGGGCCAGCGGCTCCCCCTGCGCAAAGGGCAGCTGCTGTGCCGTCAGCGCCGCGCACAGAGCCGTGATCGTCTGTTCCTGCATGGAAACCTCCGTAGTATCAGCGTTTTATCAAATAGAACTGCCCAGTGCGGCAGCGCCGATCACACCTGCATCGTTGTGCAGCTGGCAGGCACAGATGACCGGGAACTTGCCGGTGGTGATGTTCCGGGTCTCATTCTCCGCATAGGCGCGGACGGGGGCCAGCAGGACCTCGCCCTGGTTGGACACACCGCCGCCGATGCAGATGACCTCCGGCTCGAACGTGTTGATGACGTTGGCGATGCCGACGCCGACATACTCGATCCAGCTGTCGATGACCTTCCGGGCGGTCTCGTCGCCCTTGGCAGCGGCATCAAAGGCCAGCTTGGCGTTGACGTGGTCGATGTCCTGGGTCATCTTCCACATAATGGTGTTCTTGTTGGCCTGCATGGCGGCCTTCGTCTCGCGGGTCAGCGCGCTGGCGGAGGCGTAGCGCTCCCAGCAGCCCCTGCGTCCGCAGGTGCACTGGATGCCGTCCTTGACAATGACGTTGTGACCCATTTCACCGGCGGCGAAGTTGAAGCCGCGCAAAATCTTGCCGCCCAGGATAATGCCGCTGCCGATGCCGGTGCCCAAAGTAATGACGACCGCATCGTTGTACCCCTTTGCACCGCCCGCAATGTACTCGCCATAGGCGGCGGCGTTGGCGTCGTTCTCGACATAGACCTTGCAGCCGAGCAGGGCCTCGAGGTCAGGACCGAGGTTCCAGTCGTAATAGCCGAAGTTCGTGTTGAAGCCGACGAAACCGGTGGTAAAGTTCACACTGCCGGGCGTGCCGATGCCGACATATTTGATGTCGGCAAAATCGATCTTATTATCCCGGGCCACAGTGCGGCACAGGTCGGCCAGTGCCTTTTCCAGATCCTCCGCCGGGCGCGGCAGACGGGTGGCCCAGGTCAGCTTACCGACGATCTCATAATTTTCGTTGACAATACCGGCGGTCATTGTGGTGCCGCCCAGGTCGATACCAATCGTGTATTTGCTCATAACAGAATTCCTCCTACTTCTTCTGCACAGGGCTTGCCGTGCAGTTGTAATTCCTGTACCAGATTTTCCCGCGTCGCGTTCACGATCAGCTCCTGCGGGAACTGCATTTCCTCCAGCATGGCGTAGAGGGCCGTCAGGCCGTGCTGCAGCTGGTGGGTGCTGTGGGCATCACTGTCCACTGAAATATGACAGCCGTTGGCAAGGCAGGCCCGCAGCATGGCGCGCATATTGGGGATGCCGTCCCAGCGGACGTTGAACGAGTTGCCATTCAGCTCCACGACCTTGTGATTTCGGGCAAATGCCTTCGTGACAAGGTCGTAGTCATAGCGGTAGTTTTCCTGCTCGGAGTGACCGATGATGTCGACATAGGGGTTCTCGGCCACAGCCAGCCAGAGGCGGTTAGCCTCCCTGCGGGTCAGCAGACCCGGCACGCAGGAGCTATGGATGGATGCGACGACCCAATCCTGCGCTTTGAGCTGGCTTTCCGAAAGGTCCAGCCCGCCCTTGGTGTCCATGACGTTGGCCTCCGCCCCGTAGAGCATGACGACACCACCGATTTCCCGGGGCATCGCGCTCCAGTTCTGGAAGTGCCAGGCGTGGGGCGAATCCGGCATGGCGGGCGCATGGTCGGTCACAGCCAGCGCGCAGTAGCCGATCTCCTTAGCGGCTGCGGCCATTTCTGTAAAAGTATTGTATGCGTGCGTTGCGCACAGGGTATGTGTGTGCAGGTCTGCGATCATCTGCATGGAACGGAAAAACCTCTTTTATTTTGTAATGTCGTCTGCCAGGCCCAGCTGGGTCAGCAGCTCCTTGGCGGCGTTGTAGCCCATCTCCTTCTGGCGGTTGTTGATGGCAGCCGTTTCCAGAATGACGGCCAGGTTACGGCCCGGCATAACGGGAATGAGCATGCTGGGCACCTTGACACCGAGGATGTCGTAATACTCCGTCTCCAGGCCCGTGCGGTCATAGTTCTTGGTGCGGTCCCAGGGCTCGAGCTGGACGACCATCTCGACTTCGACACTCGAGCGGACCGAGCCGATGCCGAACACCCGCGCCACGTTGATAATGCCGATGCCGCGCAGCTCAATAAAGTGGCGGATGTTGGCGGGCGCGGTGCCCAAAATTTTGCGGTAGGATACCCGGCGCAGCTCAACCGCATCATCAGCGATCAGGCGGTGGCCGCGCTTGACGAGCTCAATGGCCGTCTCGCTCTTGCCGACACCGGAGTCGCCCAGAATCAGGATTCCCTCGCCGTAGACCTCGACAAGCACGCCGTGGCGGGTGATGCGGGGGGCCAGCTCGGTGTTCAGAGTCGTGATGAGCTGCCCCATCAGGGCGGACGTCATCTCGGTGGACATCAGGATCGGCACACCGTACTGCTTGGCAAACTGCATCATTTCCGAAAGCGGCTGCATACCGCGGGTCAGCACGATGGCCGGCGGCTGGAAGGAGAACAGCTTTTCCAGATGGGTGTTGCGCAGTGAGGTGGACAGCTCATCCAGATAGGACATCTCGGTCAGGCCGATGATCTGGATGCGTTTGCTGTCAAAGTTTTCGTAGTAACCGGCCAGCAGGATGCCCGGACGGTAGACCTCGGTGGCTGTGACCTGAATTTTATCCAGCTCACAGGGGGTGTAGGCAATCGTCAGGTTGGCTTCCTCGGCCAATTTTGCAAGGGAAACAGAGAATTCGGACACAGTGGAACGCCCCTTTCCTAGTTTCAAACATTATTTTCTATTATACCGTACCCGCCCGTTTTTGTACAGAGGGCGCGGGCGCACAATGTTAAAAAAATACCCGCTGTTTTTGTGGAAACAGCGGGCGGAGCTTTATATTTGGGGGTGCAAGGCGGCAAGGCCGGTGCGCAGCGTTCTTTGCAGCCAGAGCAGCGCATGCGCTGCGGCAAATGTTGCGGCCAGATAGACGACAAACAAAAACGCCGTGTCCCGGCGGGACAGCACCGCCAGATCAAAGTGCGCGGCCAGCTCCTGGATCAGAACGTGATGCACAAGGAACACCGCGTAGGATATTTTGGCAAGCTGTGCGCCCACCGCGCGGGGCCACGGGCGATCCAGCAGCGGGGCCGCCAGCGCCAGCAGGATGAACACCCCGGCACCGGCCAGTGCGCAGGTGATCTTACCGTCCCCGGGCTGTGCCAGCACGGCCCCCGCCAGCAGCAGCGGGGCCAGAATACACCGTGTGCGTCCTGCGAGCGTTAAAAACGTCATGCCGAACAGAAATTCCGGGATATGCACGGCCACAAGCCGCGCGTCCCAGCCCAGCAGGTGCACCGGGATGCAGACCGCCAGCGTCAGCGCCCAGGTCAGCCACGGCCTTTTGCGCAGCCCCCGCTGCAAAAGCGGGAACAGCAGGTATAAAAACAGGATGCTGCCGAGGAACCACTCGCCCACACAGGCAAAGTCTGTTCCGACCCAGCCCGCGGCAACGGCAAAGTTGTCGAGACCCAGAAGCGTCAGCACCAGCGTGACTGTCCTGGCCCCGCCGAAGCTGCCGGGGTGCGCCACAAACCGATAGCTGAATACGACGAACCACGCGAGCCAGAACAGCGGGTAGACAGCCCTCGCGCGCCTTTTGTAAAACTGCGCAGGGCTTTGCTCCGCCGGGACGGTCAGCGCCAGCGATGCGCCGGACACAATGAAAAACAGCGAGGAGCCGAAATCTCCCAGATAAATGCCCAGCGGCAGCGTGCTGGTAAAGAGCTTGTGCGGCAGTGTAAAATACCCCGTGACCGTCGCGTTGAAATGCACGATCAAGATGCAGATCAGCGCTGCGGCACGGACAAGATCAAGATAAAACAGGCGTTGCTTTTTGATGGGTGGTCTCCCCTTTTACTTTTGCAGTCTGTGCTTGACGAGCCGCCCCAGCTGCCTGGCTACAGCGGCAGGCTGAGCGGCGGCGGTCTCATACTCATTTAAAATATCCGCCCGCGCCGCGGAGCGGGTCAGCGGCTCAAAGGCGGCGGCATAGGCACCGTTTTTCTGGGCGGTCAGGGCCAGCTTCCAGGCGTCACGCTGACTTGTGCAGGCGGGGATGCCGTCCGGGAAGGCAGACTCCCGC
>ULWD01054561.1_pt1 | contig 22941 bp, 41 predicted proteins | sample 1960011 | NCBI WGS metagenome assembly ULWD01 (sample SAMEA4835803, study PRJEB28245) | human gut metagenome | biome: gut microbiome; material: fecal sample | place: Denmark | collected 2008 | reverse complement strand
CTTTTTTTTAAAATTTTTGTTGCATTTCAAATGAATATTCTGGAATTTTTTAATTACTTTAATCTAATTGCTCTGTATTGGATTCATTGCTATCAATGTTTTGAGAGTTCGAACTTGTATTATTTGAAGTTGCTCCAAAACTGAAAACCTTTTTCTCAATACGTTCTTTTCTTTCGAATTTTTTCTCGAATTCGTATTTTGTATTATTAAGGGTTTCTTGTATTGCATTAAACATTTCTTCGACATCTTCTTTAGTGAAATCATAAGAGTTACTTCTAGACATAGGCTCTAAAATTTGGATATCATGCATAATATTGTTAACTCTTTTTCCTGCGTAATTCATAAATTTTTCTCTTTTTTTTTCATTAATTTCCATTTTAAATTTCGTCCCTTTCTTATATAAAATCAAATTATAATTTTAAAAATTACAAATGTATAATATCATAAAGCAATAAAAAAAAGAAATAGTTTTTGGAAAAATTTTCAAAAAACTCAAAAAAAAGTATTTTTTTAGTTGACAAACCGGCTTGAGGGTGCTAAAATATAAAAGCGTATGTAACTTAGATGCATACGATCACATCGTTTAAAAAAGGTAAATAAATTCGGAGGTGTATAAAATGGCAGCAAAAGGACCAAGAGAAAATATCATACTAGAATGCACAGATTGTAAAAGAAGAAATTACATAACTTCAAAAAACAAGAGAAATAATACAGATAGATTAGAAATTGTTAAGTACTGCAAATTCTGCAAAAAACGTACAACACATAAAGAAACAAAATAAATTAGGCTATTTTAAGGAGGAAATAAAATGGCTAAAAAAGATAAGCAAGTAAAAGAAAAAAATAATTACTTTAAAGAAATGAAAAAAGAACTAAAAAAAGTGGTTTGGCCAACACCAAAACAATTATTTAATAATACTGTAGGAGTAATTGCTTTTGTTGTAATTTTTGCTCTAATAGTATTTATATTAGATGTTTGTTTCGATTGTGTAAATAAATATGGAATTGTAAAACTACAAGAAAAAGTTCAAACTTCATTTAGTACTAATACTTCTGAAAATAATGCAGGAGAAAGTAACACATCAGAGGATAATGATATATCAGAAGGCGATACGACTGTAGATGTAAATTCTGAATCAAGTGAAGAACAGAAGTCAGAAAACGAACAAGATAATTCAAAAGAAGATAGTTCGGAAGAACAGTCAAAAGTAAATGAATAATAAGGGGGCTAAAAAATGTCTCAAAAAGATTATGATATGGTTCCAAGATGGTATGTTGTTCATACTTATTCAGGTTACGAAAATAAAGTAAAAACTGACTTGGAAAAAACTGTTAAAAATAGAGAATTAGAAGACTTTTTCTTTGATATTATTGTTCCGATGGAAGAACAGATAGAAATTAAAGATGGGAACAAGAAAACTAATTTAAAAAAGGTTTTCCCTGGTTATGTGTTAATAAAAATGATCGTAACAGAAGAATCGTGGTATATTGTAAGAAATACAAGAGGAGTTACAGGATTTGTGGGTTCAGGAACTGAACCAATTCCATTATCTGATGAAGAAATAAGAAAGATGGGATTTGATGATGTTCCAATAAAAGTAGATTATAATGTTAAAGACAATGTTCAAATTCTTGGAGGACCTCTTGATGGGTATACAGGAATTGTACAAGAAATTAATAAAGAAAAAAGTAAAGTGAAAGTTTTGGTTTCAATGTTTGGCAGAGAAACTCCAGTTGAATTGGAATTTTCACAGGTTCAAAAACTAGATTAAGGGAGGTGCCACTAAAATGGCAGAAAAAGAAGTTGTAAAACAAATTAAATTACAAATAGAAGCAGGAAAGGCAACACCAGCTCCACCAGTTGGACCAGCTTTAGGTTCAAGTGGTGTAAATATTATGCAATTTGTTAAAGAATTCAACGATAGAACAGCAAGTCAAGCTGGATTTGTAATACCAGTAGTTATTACAGTATATAAGGATAAATCTTTTGATTTTATAACAAAAGTTCCACCAGTTGCTGTATTAATTAAGAAAACAATTAATATTCAAAAAGGTTCAGGAAAGCCAAACAAAGATAAAGTTGCAAAAATAACAAAAGCACAAGTTAAAGCTATAGCTGAACAAAAAATGCCAGATTTAAATGCAGCATCATTAGAAACTGCAATGAGTATGGTTGCAGGTACTGCAAGATCTATGGGTGTAGTAGTTGTAGACTAAAAATAAAAAAATTGGGAGAATTTTATAGATTCGTTTGAACCAAAGGAGGTAAATTTAAAATGAATAAAAGATATTCAGAAAGTAAAAAATTAATAGAAGAAAATAAAAAATATTCTGCTGAAGAAGCATTAAAAGTAATTGAAAAAATGCCAAAAGCAAAGTTTGATGAAACAGTTGAATTACATGTTAAACTTGGAGTAGACTCAAAACATGCAGATCAACAAGTAAGAGGTACAGTAGTACTTCCAAATGGTACTGGTAAATCATTAAAAGTATTAGTATTTGCTAAGGGACCAAAAGCTGAAGAAGCAACAAAAGCAGGTGCTGATTATGTTGGAGCAGAAGAACTAATTCCTAAAATTCAAAATGACAACTGGTTTGATTATGATGTAGTTGTTGCAACACCAGATATGATGGGTGTTGTTGGTAGATTAGGTAAAGTATTAGGACCAAAAGGTTTAATGCCAAACCCAAAATCTGGAACAGTTACTATGGACGTAACAAAAGCAATTGCAGATATTAAATCAGGTAAAGTAGAATATAGATTAGATAAAACAAATATTATTCACTTAGGATTTGGTAAAGTTTCATTTGGAGCTGAGAAGTTACAAGAAAATTATCAAACAATTATGGATGCCATAATTAAAGCTAAACCAGCAGCAGCTAAAGGACAATACATAAAGAGTATTTCAATTTCAACAACAATGGGACCTGGAATTAGTATTGAATAGAATATATAGCCAAAGACAGTAGGCAATAGTAAGTCCTACCGAGGTTAAATAAAATGCAAGCACTTTTTATTAACCTTGGGGGAAAATAAAAGTGTTTTTAATTTTAATAAATATATCTAGGAGGTGAAATCATGGCAAGTGAAAAAAGTTTAAATCTAAAGAAAGAAGAAGTATCAAAATTAGCAGAAAAAATTAAAGATGCTAAATTAGTACTTTTAACAGATTACAGAGGAATTAATGTAGAAGATGTTACTAATCTAAGAAAAGAATTAAGAAACATTAATGCTGACTATAAAGTTATAAAAAATAATATAACAAAAAGAGCATTAGCAGAATGTGGAATTTCAGGATTAGAAGATCAATTAGAAGGACCAACAGCAGTTATCATGACAAATGATGATTACTTAGAACCAACTAAAGCAATTTACAATTTTAGTAAAAATAATGATTTTTATAAAATCAAAGGTGGAGTTGTAGAGGGTAAAGTTTTATCTGCTGATGAAATAATTACTTTAGCAAAATTACCATCAAGACAAGAATTATTATCAATGCTTGCTGGAAGCTTACTTGCAAATATTTCAAAACTTGCAGTTGCTCTTGATCAAGTAAAAGCTCAAAAAGAAGCAGAATAATATATAAAGAAATAAGTGCTAATTTTTATTAGCAAGAAATGAATTTAAAATGCTAAAAATAGCAAAATGAAGAGACCATAGGTCAAATAAATTAAATGGAGGATTTAAATTATGAGTAAAGAAGAAATGATTGAAGAAATCAAAAAAATGACAGTAGTAGAATTAGCTGATTTAGTAAAAGCTATAGAAGAAGAATTTGGAGTATCTGCAGTTGCAGCTGCAGCACCAGTAGCTGGAGGAGCAGCTGCTGCAGCTGAAGAAAAAACATCATTTGATGTTGTATTAGCTTCAGCTGGTGATCAAAAAATAAAAGTTATAAAAGTAGTTAGAGATGCTACAGGATTAGGATTAAAAGAAGCTAAAGAATTAGTTGACGGAGCTCCTAAGACAGTTAAAGAAGGAGTTAGCAAAGAAGAAGCAGAAGATTTAAAAGCTAAATTCTCAGAAGTTGGAGCTGTTATTGAATTAAAATAATTAAAAAATTCAAAAAAGAATAATAATAAATAATAATGAATAAGCTTAATTGAGGTGTTTAAAATGATATTAAAAACTACTCTTTTAGGCTTATTTTTTGGTACTTTTGGAACAACGCTTGGAGGAATAATTGGATGTTTAATAAACAGAACTTCAAACAGATTTTTAAGTTTCATACTTTCATTTTCCTCTGGACTTATGATGGCAGTCATTTGTTTTGACTTGATTCCAGAAGCAATACAGTATTCTAATATTGCTATTTTATCGATAGGTATTATATTAGGAATATTTATGATGATATTTTGTGATGAACTGGTAAAAAATAAATTTAAATTACAGTCGAATCAAAAAAATAATCTACTAAAAACTGGTATTATAATAAGTATAGGTTTAGCAATACATAATTTTCCAGAAGGCTTAGCAATTGGTTCTGGTTTTACTGCTTCAATAAAGTTGGGATTAGGTCTTGCTTTTGCAATTTGCTTTCACGATATTCCAGAAGGTATATCAATGGCTGTTCCTATGAAAAATGGTGGAATGAAGATTTCAAAAGTAATTTTCTATGTTATTTTATCAGGTATTTCAACTGGAATAGGAGCTTTTTTTGGAGCAATAGTTGGAGGAATTTCGGAAAAAATAATTTCTTTTGTTTTAAGTTTTGCAGCAGGTGCAATGCTTTATATTGTTTCACGGTGAGTTAATACCAGAAGCTAATAGTTTATACAAAGGAAGAATAAGTAGTATAGGAAATATTTGTGGATTTATTCTAGGATTAGTGTTTCTAATAATTTAGTTTTTAAATATAACAGTGTTTAATAAATGTATAAAACCTATTGAAATATTTAATAGGTTTTATTTTGAGTAAAATGTTAATGGAACTACTTGACAGTTAAGGAATTTTATAGTATACTAGTGAAGTATGAATTTTAGCGTTGAAACTGAATGTGGCTACAATCCTTACGGAAAAAGGGATTGGAGGGAACTTCAGTGGAGTATGTCATGGCAAAGACCAGGCGGTAAGTTATTAAAAATATTAAGGAAAGATTGATTTCCGTAAAGATAAACATCTTTTTAGGTGTACTTGTATCATGAAGACTTATCCCAATTTAGCATACAAAATAATTGGGTTTAAATAATATGATATTTGAAAACACCAGGATAAGTTATAACTTGCTAAGCTAAAACAAACAAAAAATATTTAAGGAGGGAATTTTAGTATGGCAAACACAGTTGTTACAAGTGAAAGAATCAGAATAAGAGTCAAAGCTTATGAACCAGCAATTTTAGATCAGTCTGCTGCAAAAATAGTAGAAACTGCTAAAAAGACAGGAGCAAAAGTTTCAGGACCTATTCCATTACCAACAAAGAAAGAAGTTGTAACTGTTATTCGTTCTCCACACAAGCATAAGGATTCAAGAGAACAATTTGAAATGAGAACACATAAAAGAGTTATAGATATTCTTTATCCAACACAAAAAACTGTTGATTCATTAATGAAACTTGCTTTACCTGCAGGTGTAGATATTGAAATTAAACTATAATGAATTGAAAATAACTTATAGAATATTAATTGATAAAATAAGTTAAAGCGATATAAGTAAACACGCTAATAAAAGTTTACAAATTTTAGCCAATGCTGACAAAAAAGTCAGCCAATAGGAGGAAAGAAAGAATGAAAAAAGGAATAATCGGAAAAAAAGTTGGAATGACACAAATATTTGATGAGAACGGATTAGTTATTCCAGTTACTGTAATTGAAGCAGGACCATGCGTTGTTGCACAGGTAAAGACTGTTGAAACAGATGGTTATGATGCAATCCAATTAGGATTTGGAGAAGTAAAAGCAAAACGTGTTAATAAACCATCAATGGGACATTTTGCAAAATCAAAATTAGAAGCAAAAAAACATTTAAGAGAATTTAGATTAGATGATGTTGCTAATTTCAAAGTTGGAGATGAAGTTAAAGCTGATATTTTCCAAAAAGGAGAAAAAGTTGATATACAAGGAATCACAAAAGGAAAAGGATTTCAAGGTGTTATAAAAAGACATGGTCAATCAAGAGGACCTATGGGTCATGGTTCTATGTATCATAGAAGACCAGGATCAATGGGATCAACATCTACACCAGGTAGAGTATTTAAAGGTAAAAAATTACCAGGACATATGGGTCAAGAAACTGTTACTATTCAAAATTTAGATGTAGTAAAAGTAGATATGGACAAAAATGTAATATTAGTTAAAGGTAGCGTTCCAGGATGTAAAGGAGCTATTTTAAAAATAAAAACAGCCACTAAGGCAAATGTATAGGGAAGGAGGAATACGAAATGCCAAAGGTAGACGTATACGATATAAAAGGTAAAAAAGTTAGTGATGTAGAACTAAATGAAAACGTATTTGGTATTGAACCAAATGAAAACATTGTACATATGGTACTTGTTAATTATTTAGCAAATCAAAGACAAGGTACACAAAGTACTAAAACAAGATCAGAAGTTCGTGGTGGTGGAAGAAAGCCATGGAGACAAAAAGGAACAGGACGTGCAAGACAAGGTAGTATCCGTGCTCCACAATGGATAAAAGGTGGTATAGCACTAGGACCAAAACCTCGTTCTTATAAATATACAGTAAATAAGAAAGAAAAACGTTTAGCAATAAGATCTGTATTAAGTTCTAAGGTATTGGAAAACAAATTAACTGTTGTTGATAAGTTAGAATTAGCAGAAATTAAAACAAAAACAATGAAAAAAGCATTCGACGATTTAAAAGTTGAAGGAAAAACACTAGTTATAATTCCTGAAAAGAATTTAAATGTTGAGGCATCAGCAAGAAATATAGAGGGAGTAAAAACAATACTTGTAAATACAATAAATATATATGATTTATTAAAATATACAAATTTAGTTTTAACTCTAGATACTGTTAAAAAATTAGAGGAGGTGTATGCTTAAATGACACCAGAAGAAATTATAATAGCTCCAATAGTTACTGAAAAAAGTAATGATGCTATGCAAGAAGGAAAATATACTTTTAAAGTAAATAAAAAAGCTACAAAGGTTGAAATAGCAAAAGCTGTTGAAAAACTTTTTGAAGTTAAAGTTTTAAAAGTTAATACAATGAATATTGATGGTAAGAAAAAAAGAGTAGGATATCATCAAGGAAAAACATCTGACTGGAAAAAAGCAATAGTATCAATAGATACAAATCCATCAGATATAAAATATTTAAGCAAAGGTGGAAAAGAAGTTAAAGGATCTAAAAAATATAAAGATTCAATTAGCGAATTTACTGGAGTATAAATAGAAAGAATATTATCTGGAAATTAACCAGGAAAATAAATTTTATCTGCATGTAAGGCAGGAAAAAACTTACAAAATATAAAATAAGGAGATTTTAAAATGGCAACAAAAAAATTTAATGCATATACACCATCAAGAAGAAATATGACAGTATTAGATTATAAAGAAATAACAAAAAAGACACCTGAAAAATCTTTATTAGCTGTAAAAAAAGAAAAAGCTGGTAGAAATTCATATGGTAGAATAACAGTACGTCATCAAGGTGGTGGAAATAGACAAAAATACAGAATTATGGACTTTAAACGTAAGAAAGATGGAGTTGAAGCTACAGTAATTGGAATAGAATATGATCCTAACAGAAGTGCTAACATAGCTTTAATTCAATATGAAGATGGGGAAAAAGCTTATATCTTAGCTCCACAAGGTTTAACAGATGGAGATAAAGTTATATCAGGAAAATCTGCAGATATAAAACCAGGAAATTGTATGGAAATTAATAGTATCCCTGTAGGTACATTGATTCACAATATAGAATTAAATCCAGGTCAAGGCGGAAAACTTGTTAAAGCTGCAGGACAAAGTGCTCAATTAATGGCAAAAGAAGGAAAATATGCACATGTTAGATTGCCTTCTGGAGAAATGAGATTAGTATTAGCTAATTGTAGAGCTACTATTGGAGTAATTGGAAATGCAGATTACGAAAATGTTAAAATAGGTAAAGCAGGAAGAAAAAGACATATGGGATGGAGACCAGAAGTTAGAGGATCTGTAATGAACCCAGTAGATCACCCACATGGTGGTGGTGAAGGTAAAGCACCAGTAGGACACGCTGGACCAATGACACCTTGGGGTAAACCAGCTCTTGGATATAAGACAAGAAATAAGAAAAAACAATCAAATAAATTCATTGTTAAGAGGAGGAAATAAAATCTATGTCAAGATCTAGTAAAAAAGTGCCATTCGTTGCTCCAGAGCTTTTAAAAAGAATTGAAGCATTGAATGCAGAGAATAAAAAAGAAGTTTTAAAGACATGGTCTAGAGCTTCTACAATATACCCACAAATGGTTGGTCATACAATAGCTGTTCATGACGGAAGAAAACATGTTCCAGTATATATAACAGAAGAAATGATCGGTCACAAATTAGGTGAATTTGCTCCTACAAGAACATTCAAAGGTCATGCAGGAGAAAAGACAACATCAAATAAATAAAATAGGAGGTAGTCAAGAGTGGAAGAAGAAGTAAAAAAAGCAGTAGCTACTCTTAAATATGCAAGAATATCTTCAAGAAAAGTTAAGATTGTTGCAGATTTAATTAGAGGTAAAAATGTAGACGAAGCTTTAGCAATAGTTAAATTCACACCAAAAGCATCTTCAGAAATAATAGAAAAATTATTAAAATCAGCAATTGCTAATGCAGAAAACAATCATGATATGAAACATGAAAATTTATATATATCTGAAATTTATGCAAATCAAGGTCCAACTCTAAAAAGAATTAGACCTGCTGCAAAAGGTTCAGCATCAAGAATTAGAAAAAGAACAAGTCATATAACAATAGTTTTAAAGGAGGCTTAAGAAGTATGGGACAAAAAGTACACCCAACAGGAGCGAGATTAGGAATAATCAAAGATTGGAACTCTAAATGGTATGCAGAAGGAACAGAATTTGCAGATTGTTTAGTAGAAGATCAAAAAATCCGTAAATATTTAAAGAAAAAAGAATATGAAGCTGGAATTTCTAAAATTGAAATTGAAAGAACAGCTAAAATGGTAAAAGTAAATGTTTACACAGCAAAACCTGGAATTTTAATTGGTAAAGGTGGAGCTGGAGCAGAAAACTTAAAAAATGAAATTAAAAAATTAATAGGTAAAGACGTAAATATAAATGTTATAGAAGTAAAAAATACTAGTTTAGATGCTACATTAGTAGCAGAAGATATAGCATCACAACTAGAAAGAAGAATTTCATTCAGACGTGCCATGAAACAATGTATGCAAAAAACTATGAAATCTGGAGCTCAAGGAATTAAAACTGCAGTATCTGGAAGATTAGGTGGAGCAGATATGGCAAGAACTGAATTTTACAAAGAAGGAAATATACCTCTTCAAACATTAAGAGCTGATATAGATTATGGATTTGCTGAAGCAAATACTACATATGGAAAAATCGGAATTAAAGTTTGGATATATAAAGGAGAAGTTCTTCCAACTAAGAAGATGGAAGGAGGAGAAGCATAATGCCATTAATGCCAAAAAGAACAAAATATAGAAAAATGCAAAAAGGTAGAAACAGAGGTAAGGCAACAAGAGGAACAACTGTTTCTAACGGAGAATACGGACTACAAGCTGTAGAAGCCGGATTAATTACAGGAAATCAAATAGAAGCTGCCAGAGTTGCAATGACTCGTTATATGAGAAGAGATGGTAAGGTTTGGATTAAAGTATTTCCTGATAAACCAATATCTAGAAAACCAGCTGGAACTCGTATGGGTAAAGGTAAAGGTGCAACAGAATTTTGGGTAGCAGCTGTTAAGCCAGGAAGAGTTATGTTTGAAATAGCAGGTGTTCCTGAAGCAACAGCAAGAGAAGCATTAAGACTTGCAATGAACAAATTATCTGTAAAGACTAAGTTCGTAGCAAGAGAAAAAATAGCCGAGGAGGGTGAAAATAATGAAAATAAATAAAATAAAAGAAATGTCTTCACCTGAATTAGAAAAAGAACTAGGTGAATTAAAAACAGAATTATTCAAATTAAAATTTACTCTAGCTACAAATGGATTAGATAATCCTATAAAAATTAGAGATGTAAAAAAAGATATAGCTAGAATAAATACTGTTTTAACTGAAAGAAAGATTGCAGAAAAGAAAGGAGAAATCTAGATGGAAGAAAGAAATCTTCGTAAAGTTATGATTGGTACAGTAAAATCTGATAAAATGGATAAAACTGTAGTAGTAGCTGTTGAAAGAAATGTTAGACATAAAGTTTATGGAAAAATAGTAAAAAGAACATATACTTTAAAAGCACATGATGAATCAAATAGCTGCAAAGTTGGAGATAAAGTAAAAGTAATGGAAACTAGACCTCTTTCTAAAGATAAGAGATGGAGAGTAGTTGAAATAGTAGAAAAGGCAATAGTAAAATAATTGAGAAAGGGAGGATATAGATAATGGTACAACAACAATCTATATTAAAAGTAGCTGATAATACAGGTGCTAAAGAAATTATGTGTATCAGATGTTTAGGTGGTTCATACAGAAAAACAGCAGGTATCGGAGACATTATAGTTGCGTCTGTTAAAACAGCAACACCAGGTGGCGTTGTAAAAAAAGGTGATGTAGTTAAAGCTGTTATTGTAAGAACAAAAAAGCCTGTTAGAAGAGCTGATGGTTCATATATAAGATTTGACGAAAATGCAGCAGTATTAATTAAAGATGATAAAACACCAAGAGGTACACGTATATTTGGACCTGTTGCAAGAGAATTAAGGGATGGAGAATATATGAAAATACTTTCACTTGCTCCAGAAGTTCTTTAATTTGTGATATTAAAATACAAGAAAAGTATTTAAGTCAAATAAAATAGCAATGTAATGACTAAAAATCAAGTAAGAAGGAGGAAAACTTCAATGAAACTTAAAAAAGGTGACAATGTAGTAGTTTTATCAGGAAATGATAAGGGTGTAAAAGGTGAAGTTTTAGAAGTAACACCTAAAGACCAAAAAGTCATTGTAAAAGGTGTTAATATTAGAAAAAAACACGTTAAGCCTAGAAAAGCAGGAGAAGAAGGCGGAATAATAGCTTCTGAATTTCCAATTTCAAGTAGTAAAGTTGGTGTTGTTTGCCCTAAATGTGGAAAAGCAACAAGAATTGGTTATATATTTGAAGATGGAAAAAAAGTACGTGTTTGTAAAAAATGTGGAAATAAATTAAAATAATAACTTTTATGAAAGGAGGAACAATAAAAGATGGAAATTTTAAGAGAACAATATGAAAAGCAAGTAGTACCAGCGTTAATGAAAAAGTTTGGTTATAAATCTATTATGCAAGTTCCAAAGTTAAATAAAATAGTAATAAATATAGGTCTTGGTGATACAAGAGAAAATCCAAAAGCTCTTGAAAATGCAATAAATGATTTAAGCATTATTTCAGGACAAAAACCAATAATAACAAAGGCTAAAAAATCAATAGCCGCATTCAAAATAAGAGAAGGTCAAGATTTAGGATGTAAAGTAACATTAAGAAGTGATAAAATGTATGACTTTGCATACAAATTATTTAATGTTGCACTTCCAAGAGTTAGAGACTTCAGTGGAGTTTCAAAAGACTCATTTGATGGAAGAGGAAATTACTCTATGGGAATAAAAGAACAACTAATATTCCCTGAAATTGAATATGATAAAGTTGATAAATTAAGAGGTATGGATATAATTTTCGTAACAACAGCTGAAAGTGATGAAGAAGCTAGAGAATTATTGAAATTATTAGGAATGCCTTTTAAAGCTTAAAAATAAGAGTAGGAGGAATTGTTTAAATGGCAAAAATGTCAATGAAAGTAAAACAACAAAGACCACAAAAATATTCAACAAGAGAATACAATAGATGTAAATTATGTGGTAGACCACATGCTTATATAAGAAAATATGGTATTTGTCGTATATGTTTTAGAGAACTAGCACATAAGGGAGAAATTCCTGGAGTAAAGAAGGCTAGTTGGTAAAATAAAAAAATAAACTTAGAAGGAGGTTAGTAAATTGAATACTACAGATCCAATAGCAGATATGCTAACAAGAATAAGAAATGCAAATACTTCTAAACATAAAACTGTAGATGTTCCTGCTTCAAAAATGAAAGTTGGAATAGCTGAGATTTTATACAAAGAAGGATACATAAAATCTTTTGAAGAAATCAAAGATAATGCACAAGGAATTATAAGAATTACTCTAAAATATGATGAAAAAGGAACAAGAGTAATTGATGGATTAAAAAGAATAAGCAAACCTGGATTAAAGGTTTATGCTGGTAAAGAAGAATTACCAAAAGTATTAAATGGATTAGGAATAGCAATAATTTCAACATCTAAAGGTTTAATGACAGATAAAGAAGCTAGAATAGCTGGAATTGGTGGAGAAGTTTTAGCTTATGTTTGGTAATAATATTATAAATGCTATTTAAATTTTGATATTATAATTTTAATAGTATTTAGATTATTATAGCTTTAAATTACTATGAAGTTTAAATGAAATAAATTAACAAATATTTAGATAGGAGGAAATCCAAAATGTCAAGAATAGGAAATAAACCTATTACAGTACCTGCTGGAGTTGAAGTAAAAATAGATAATAGACATGTATCTGTAAAAGGACCAAAAGGAACTCTTGAAAGAGATATTGAACCTGAAATATCTATGAAATTAGAAGGTAATGTTCTTACAATCTCAAGAGATAGCGATGAAAGAAGAAGTAAAAGTTTACATGGATTAACAAGAACTTTAATAAACAACATGATAAATGGAGTTCAACAAGAATTTACAAGAGAATTACAAATAAATGGTGTTGGGTATAGAGTTCAAAAACAAGGAAATGATTTAAATCTTTCACTTGGATATTCACATCCTGTAATTTTTAAAGCACCTGCTGGAATTACTTTCGATGTTCCAAATGCAAATACAATAATTGTAAAAGGAATTGATAAAGAATTAGTTGGTCAAACAGCAGCTGTAATAAGAACAAAAAGACCACCTGAAGTATATAGAGGTAAAGGTATCAAATATGCTGAAGAGGTTATTAGACGTAAAGTTGGAAAGACAGGTAAGTAAAATAGATCGTAATATTAAAATCATAAGAAAAATAAAAATGGTTTTAATGTTTTGAGACATATGATACAGTCGACTATTGGGGAGATTGTAAAACTTATAAAATATTAAATCTTCAAGAAAGGAGTTTAAATAAATATGGTTTCAAGTACAAATAGAAAATTTGAAAGAACAAGAAGACATATTAGAGTTAGAACAAAAATATCTGGAACAGCCGAAAGACCAAGATTATGTATATATAGAAGTAATACTAATTTATATGTACAAATTATTGATGATGTTGCAGGAAATACTTTAGTTAGTGCATCTACATTAGATAAAGAAGTAAAAACAAAATATGCTAACAAAGAAGCTGCAAAAGAAATCGGATTATTAATTGCGAAAAAAGCAGCTAAAAAGAATATAACTGAAGTTGTTTTTGATCGTGGTGGATACATATATCATGGTGTAGTTAAGGAATTAGCTGAAGCTGCAAGAGAAGGTGGCTTAAAATTCTAATAATAAAGCTTAAATGAATTAAGCATAAAAGAAATAATCAAAAAAGGAGGGTAAACCAAATTTCATGGAAGAAAATACAGTTGAATTAAAAGAAAAAGTTGTAGCTCTTAACAGAGTTGCAAAAGTTGTTAAAGGTGGAAGAAACTTTAGATTTAGCGCCGTTGTTGTTGTAGGAGACGGAGCAGGTCATGTAGGAGTTGGAAATGGAAAAGCAGCTGAAGTACCAGATGCAATAAAAAAAGCTATTCAAGACGCAAAAAAGAATTTGATAGAAGTTCCAATTGTAGATACTACTGTGCCTCATGAATATGTTGGTAAATTTGACAGTGCAAAGGTAATGTTAAAACCAGCTGCAGTTGGTACTGGAATTATTGCAGGAGGAAGCGTTAGACCAGTTTTAGAACTTGCAGGATATAGAAATATTCGTACAAAAATAATTGGAACAAATAATCCAAGAAACGTAGTATATGCTACAATTGAAGGGTTAAAATCAATGCAAACAGTTGAATCTGTTGCAGCAAAAAGAGGAAAAAAGGTAGAAGAAATATTGTAATTTTTAGAAATTACTATTAAATTTACAATTAATTAAGGAGGTGCAAAATGGAAATCGAAGAATTAAAACCAGCAGTAAGAAAAACAAAATCAAAAAGAGTAGGACGTGGAATTGGTTCTGGACATGGAAAAACATCTTGTAGAGGTCAAAAAGGTCAAAAAGCTAGAACTGGTGGAGGCGTAAGAAGAGGTTTTGAAGGTGGTCAAACACCATTATATAGAAGATTACCAAAAAGAGGATTTACAAATATTCATGCTAATAATTATACTGAAGTAACACTTACAATGCTTAATAAATCAAAGGCAACTGATGTAACTGCAGAATCTTTATTAGAAGAAGGAATAATTGGAAAAATTAATGATGGAATTGTTGTTTTAGCAACTGGTAAATTAGAAAAAAAATTAAATGTAAAAGCAGTAAAATTTACAAAAACAGCTAAAGAAAAAATCGAAGCCCTAGGCGGAAAGTCAGAGGTGATCTAATTGTTTAAAACAATAAAAAATGCTCTTAAAACACCAGAAATCAGAAAAAAATTATGGTACACCTTTATATTAATAGTAATATTTAGGTTAGGATGTTATATTACAGTACCAGGAGTAAATGCCGTATCATTAAGTAAATTAATGGGAGATACTTCATCTAGTTTAGTTGGATTAATAGATATAGTTTCTGGAGGAGCTTTCTCTAATTTTTCAATATTTGCTATGAGTATTACACCTTATATAACAGCTTCGATAGTTATTCAACTTTTAGGGATGGTTATACCATCACTTGAAAAATTAACTAAAGAAGGTGGAGAAACTGGAAAGCAAAAAATTAACAAATACACAAAAATGTTGACTATTGTTCTTGCTTTAGTTGAGGGAATAGGAGTATATTTATCATATAAATCAACAGGTGTATTTGTTGATAACAGTTTCTTAACAGGCTTTATAGTTGTTATTGGATTTATGGCAGGAACATCACTACTTATGTGGTTGGGAGAACAAATTACAAACAAAGGAATTGGAAATGGTATTTCATTAATAATATTTGTAGGTATTATTTCTAGATTATCTTCTGTTATTGCTACTATGTATAAATTAATAGTTACATCAGATGGATTTAGTACAGTAGGATTTTTGACAGCCCTTGCAATAATAGTTGGATCAATTATATTAATTGCAGCTGTTGTATATATGCAAATTGCAGAAAGAAGAATACCTGTACAATATTCTAAAAAGGTAGTTGGAAGAAAAATGGTTGGAGCACAAAATACAAACATTCCTCTAAAGCTTGCAATGGCTGGAGTTATGCCAATAATATTTGCTTCATCATTCTTAACATTTCCAGCAATGATAATACAAATATTTAAAAGTGACATTGCTACAAGTACAGGATTTTGGTCAGTAATTTATAAATTTTCACTTGCAACATCATCTTCAAATGTTGGATGGGGATATACTATAGTAAATGCTATTATATATTTACTATTAATAATAGGATTTACATTCTTCTATACATATGCAATGATGAATCCGGCAGAAATATCAAGTAACATAAAGAAAAACGGTGGATTTATCCCTGGAATTAGAGCAGGAAAGCCAACGACTGAATATTTATCTTCGGTTATTTCTAAATTAACATTGTTTGGAGGTTTCTATTTAGCTATTATTGCAATACTTCCAATGTTGCTTAGATTTACAAATTTAAATATTGCCTTTGGTGGAACAGCAATATTAATTGTTGTTGGTGTTGCATTAGAAACAATGCAGCAGTTAGAATCTCAATTAGTAATGAGACATTATAAAGGATTTTTAGAGTAGAAAATGCATACAGTATAGTATGCATTTTTTTACTATTGACAAATATATAAAAAAGGAATAAAATGTTAAAGTATTTAATAAAATTTAAAGGAGAAGTGTAAAGATGATAATTGTTATGTTAGGTGCACCTGCAACGGGAAAAGGTACAGTGGCTTCAATTTTAAGTGAGAGATTAAACATCCCACAAATATCTACAGGAGATATATTTAGAAAAAATATTTCTGATAAGACAGAGTTAGGTAAAATTGCAGAAGAATATATATCAAAAGGAAATTTAGTTCCGGATGAAATTACGATAAATATGGTAAAAAACAGGTTAAATGAATCTGATGCTCAAAATGGTGCAATATTAGATGGGTTTCCAAGAACCATACCACAAGCTGATGCTTTGGAAAAAATATTAGCTGATAAAAAAATGAAAATAGATATGGTACTTAATCTATCAACACCTAGAGAAGAAATAATTGAAAGAGTTATAACAAGAAGAGTATGTTCAAATCAGGAATGTAAAGCGATTTTTAATACAAAACTAAATCCTCCAAAGATAGAAGGCATTTGTGATAAATGTGGAAATAAACTAATAACGAGAAAAGATGACACATTGGAAGCAATTGAAACTAGATTGGAAAACTATTTTAAATTGACAAATCCATTAGTTGATTATTATAAAGAAAAGGGCGTTTTAAAAACTGAAGAGGTAAGCGAAAAAATTCACAAGATGGGAAAAGATGTTGCTGAGGAGATTGCAGAAAAATTTAAAAATGCTTAAGATAAATAAGTTATAGAACGGTAATTGTAGAGCTAACATAATTACAGTTTTATAACTTATTCTTAAAATTATTATTAACTAAAATAATCAATAAATTTCCAAATTGTGCAAGTTAATTAATAATCATTATAGGTGACTAACTAATAAATTTTATTAAAAGAATGAGAATATAGAATAAAGAAAGAAGGAAAGAAATGGTAACTATAAAATCAAAGAAAGAAATTGAATTAATGAAAGATGTATGTAAGATAGTTGCTGTATTTTATGAAAAATTAGAAAAAGAGATAAAACCAGGAATATCAACGTACGAATTAGATAAAAGAGCTGAAAAAATAATGAGAGATTTAGGTGCTATTCCAGCACAAATTGGTTATGACTGTGGAATTGCTGGAATTCCTATATATAGAAATGCTACATGTATATCAGTAAATGATGAGGTAATACATGGGATACCCTCTAAAAATAAAATAATAAAAGAAGGAGATATTGTAAGTGTAGATACAGTAGCTTTAAAAAATGAGTTTAATGGTGATGCTGCACGTACATTCATAGTTGGACAAACATCAAAAGAAGCAGAAAGATTAGTAAATGTAACAAAGCAAGCCTTTTTTGAAGGAATAAAATATGCAAAAAAAGGATTTAGAATAGGTGATATATCTCATGCAATTGGAGAATATGTTAGATCACAAGGGTACTCGGTTGTAAGAGAATTTCAAGGACACGGAATAGGAAGAGAAATGCATGAAGATCCAGGAATACCAAATTATGGGAAGGCAGGAAAAGGCATAAGGTTAGAGCCAGGTATGACATTAGCGATAGAACCAATGGTTATACAAGGAAAACCAAATATTCTAGAATTAGATGACGGGTGGACAATTATAACAGAAGATGGAAGTTTAGCAGCACATTATGAAAATACAATTTTAATTACAGAAAATGAACCAAAAATATTGACAATTTAACAAATTTGGTATATAATGTTAAGGCTATTGTGGAAATTTAGATTTAATTTTTAGAGATTTACAATAAGTAAAAGCTCTTACAAGGAGGCGATAACTTGTCTAAAGAAGATGTAATAGAAGTAGAAGGTGTTGTTGTTGAAACATTACCAAATACAAATTTTAAAGTTGAACTTGAAAATGGGCATCAAATATTAGCACATATTTCAGGAAAGTTAAGAATGAACTACATAAAAATTCTACCAGGAGATAAAGTTAAAGTTGAACTTTCACCTTATGATTTAAATCGTGGAAGAATAACTTGGAGAGCAAAATAAAATGAAGAAATTAAAATCTATTTGGAGGTGCAAAAAATGAAGGTTAGACCATCAGTAAAGAAAATGTGCGATAAGTGCAAAGTTATCAAAAGAAAAGGTGTAATTAGAGTTATATGCGAAAACCCTAAACATAAACAAAGACAAGGGTAATTTAATATTTATTAAGCTTATAGCACAAATTAGGTAGCGGCTGTTATATCCTTTAATAGGATATATTTTATCAATTTGTGTTTATATATATTTGCGTCAAAATTAAAGATTCATAATTTAAAATATATAAATTAGAATGCATTTCACCTTTAATATTTGACTAAAATAAGGACAAAAAGTCCAAACATATTAATTTATTTGGAGGTGCAAAAAATGGCTCGTATATCAGGTGTAGATTTACCTAAGGAAAAAAGGGTTGAAATTGGATTAACTTATATATATGGTATAGGATTATCTAGTTCGCAAAAAATTCTTGCTAAAGCAGGGATAAGCCCAGATGTTAGAGTTAAAGACCTAACAGATGATGAAGTAAATAGTATTAGAAAAGTAATTGACGAAGAATACAAAGTCGAAGGAGACTTAAGAAGAGAAATTGCTTTAAATATAAAAAGACTTACAGAAATAGGATGCTACAGAGGATTAAGACATAGAAGAAACCTACCAGTAAGAGGACAAAGAACAAAAACTAATGCTCGTACAAGAAAAGGTCCACGTAAGGTAGTAAGCAGAAGTAAAAAAGCTAATTAATGTATAAAAAATTAACGAATTCTTATCCAATTTAATTGGATTGTAAAGAGGAGGTAAGTTGAGCAATGGCTAAAAACGTAACAAGAAAAACAGTTACTAAAAGAAATAGAAAAAACATTGAAAGAGGAGCTGCTCATATTCATTCAAGTTTTAATAATACTATAGTTTCAATAACAGATACTATGGGAAATGTAATTGCTTGGGGAAGTGCTGGTGGACTTGGTTTTAAAGGGTCAAGAAAAAGCACACCATTTGCAGCTGGTGAAGTTGCAGAAACAGCAGCAAAAAAAGCAATGGAACATGGGTTAAAAACTGTTGAGGTATATGTTAAAGGTCCTGGTTCAGGAAGAGAAGCAGCTATAAGATCACTTCAAACAGCTGGTTTAGAAATTAGTGCCATAAAGGATGTAACACCAATACCACACAATGGTTGTAGACCACCAAAAAGACGTAGAGTATAATAATAAAAATTAAAGAGGTGAAAATAAATGTCAAGATATAAAGACGCACAATGTCGTGTTTGCCGTAGAGAAGGATGCAAACTATTCTTAAAAGGTGAAAGATGTTATTCAGATAAATGTAGTGTCTCAAGAAGAAATTATGCTCCTGGAGATCATGGACAAAAAAATTCAAAGTTATCTGAATATGGAACACAATTAAGAGAAAAACAAAAAACAAAATCATATTATGGAGTTGGAGAAAAACAATTCAGAAAATATTTTCAAATGGCTTCAAATCAAAAAGGTGTAACAGGTGATAATCTATTACAAATATTAGAAAGTAGATTAGATAATGTCGTATACAGATTAGGATTTGGAACATCAAGAGCAGAAGCAAGACAATTTGTAAACCATGGACAATTTGAAGTTAATGGTAAAAAAGTCGACATAGCTTCATATTTAGTTAAAGTGGGAGATGTTGTAGCTGTTAGAGAAAATAAAAAAGATAATAGTACAATAAAAGCAAATGTTGAAGCAAACAGTGTAAGACCTGTACCAACATGGTTAGAAAAAGATAACGAAAAATTAAGTGGAAAAGTTATTCGTCTTGCAACTAAAGAAGATATAGATATTCCAGTAGAAGAGCATTTAATAGTAGAGCTATACTCTAAATAATTTAGGAGGTAAATAATGATAGAATTCGAAAGGCCAAATATTGAATGTATAAAGATTGATGATAAAAACAATTATTCAAAATTTGTATGTGAACCTTTAGAAAGAGGTTATGGAGTAACAATAGGCAATTCTTTAAGACGTATTTTACTTTCATCATTACCTGGATGTGCAATTACTAGTGTTAAAATAGATGGAGTATTACATGAGTTTTCAAGTATACCAAATGTAGTAGAAGATGTGCCAGAAATAATAGTAAATTTAAAAAACATCAGATTAAAATTTGATGAAAATGAAGAAAAAAAATTACGTATAGACTTTAAAGGTGAAGGTGAAGTTAAAGCGGGTGATATCGAAACAGATGATTCTGTTGAAATATTAAATCCTGATTTACATATTGCTACTGTATCAGAAGGAGGACATTTAGTAATGGAACTTACTGCTGATAGAGGTAGAGGGTATACTCCTTCGGATAAAAATAAAAAGCCTGATCAAGATATATCTGTACTTCCAATAGACTCTATATATACACCTGTAAAAAAAGTAAATTATCAAATTGAAAATACTCGTGTAGGTCAAATAGTTGATTTAGACAGACTTGTAATTGAAGTATGGACAGATGGTAGTCTAAAACCATATGAAGCTTTAAGTTTAGCAGCAAAAATAATGACAGGACATTTAGAACTTTTTATTGATTTATCAGAGGCTACAAAAAATACAAAAATAATGATAGAAAAAGAAGAAAACAAAAAAGAAAGAATTTTAGAAAAATCAATTGAAGAATTGGAATTATCAGTAAGATCATTCAATTGCTTGAAGAGAGCAGGAATTGCTACAGTAGAAGACTTAACAAATAAAACAGAAGCAGATATGATGAAAGTTAGAAACTTAGGCAAAAAATCATTAGATGAAGTAACGGCCAAATTACATGCTCTAGGATTAGATTTTACTAAGGAAGAGGAATAATTTTAATATTACATATAAAATGAATATTCAAAAAAAGGAGGTTGAACTAAGTTGGCAAATAGAAAATTAGGAAAAGTAACAAGTGCGAGAAAATCAATGTTAAAAACTCAAACAACAGATTTATTTTTACACGGAAAGATTTCAAGTACTGAGGCAAGATTAAAAGAAGTACAATCTATTGCTGATAGTATCATAGCTTTAGCTGTCAAAGAAAAAGATAACTATGAAATGGTAGATGTAAAAGTAATAAAAGCAAAACTTGATTCAAAAGGAAATAAATTAACAGAAATAGCAAAAAGTAAAAATGGAAAAGAATATTTAAAAGTAGTTAAAGAAGAAACTACAGAAAAAAGACAAAAAGATTTACCTTCTAGATTAAATGCAAGAAGAAAAATAATGACAAAGGTAAATAAGGTAAAAACTTCTGATGGAAAAAATATTGATTTACCATCAAAATTATTCAATGAAATTGCACCAAAATATACAGATAGAGTTGGTGGATATACAAGAATAGTTAAAACAGGAAAACGTAGAGGAGACGGAGCTGAAACAGCAATACTTATGCTTATATAACTAAAAAAGTCTTAAAAATAATCATACAAAAGGTTATTTTTAAGATTTTTTTGTTTTGTATAAAAAAATCCCATTTGTAAATAATATAAGTAAAATTATTAAAAAGGGGGATTATTTTGATAAGTAAGGTTGAAATAAGTGGTGTAAATACTTCAAAACTTCCTATATTATCGAATGAAGAAAAAAATGAGCTATTATTAAAAATAAAAAATGGAGATGAAGAATCAAGAAATATATTTATAAAAGGAAATTTGAGATTAGTATTAAGTGTTATACAGAAATTTATGGGTAGGGGAGAGTCAGCAGATGATTTGTTTCAAATAGGTTGTATTGGATTAATAAAGTCTATAGATAATTTTGATTTATCACAGGGAGTTCAATTTTCAACATATGCTGTGCCAATGATTATTGGAGAGGTAAGAAGATTTTTAAGAGACAATAATAGTATTAGGGTTAGCAGATCAGTAAAAGATTTAGCATATAAAGTAATACAATATAAGGATAAATTTATAAAAGAGAAAGGTCGAGAACCAACAATCGAAGAAATAGCTAAGGAATTGGATACAACAAAAGAGAACATATCAATGAGTCTAGATGCAATACTCGATCCAGTATCTTTACAAGAACCGGTATATAGTGATTCTGGCGATAATATATATGTAATGGATCAAATTAAGGACCAAAAAAATACAGATGAATTTTGGACTGAAAAAATGACGATATTTCAAGCTTTGAAAAAATTAAATCAAAAAGAAAAGGATATAATTACAAGAAGATTTTTTGACTGTAAAACTCAAATGGAAGTGGCAGAAGAAATCGGAATATCACAAGCACAGGTTTCAAGATTAGAAAAAAATGCGTTAAATCATATTAAACGACTATATAGGTAAACTTTTTTTTCCTTTTGAATATAATATTTCAAAAGGAGGATACATATATGCAAGATAAAGGGATGGATTTTAAAAGAAAAGAAGTTATTAATATAAAAAATGGAAAGAGATTACGGATTTGTTCAAGATGTATGTGCTGATTTAGAAACAGGAAAAATAACTTCTATAATTGTACCAGGAGGAAAAAATAAAATAATAAATTTTTTGAGTAGTGAAAATGATATTATAATAGAATGGAATAAAATTAAATGTATAGGAGATGATTTGATTCTAGTTGAAATATAATTAAAAAATTTTAAAAAAATTATAAAAAAGTATTGACAAACTTCGACATAAATGTTAATATATAAAAGTACTAAGCAAACAGACAAAAAATAAAAAATAACTTATGAATTAGTAATTAAAAATTAAACAAAAAAAGAAAAACACATATGGAATATTACTAATTTTTTTATGCCTAAAAATCTTATAAAAAAGTTTTTAAAAAAATTAAAAAAAGCTATTGACAAAATATAAAATGCGTAGTATAATACAAATTGTTCTGCGAGGAACAGAAAAGTACATTGAAAAGTAAACAATTAAATCCTTTAGAGATAA
>ULWD01008271.1_pt1 | contig 23639 bp, 18 predicted proteins | sample 1960011 | NCBI WGS metagenome assembly ULWD01 (sample SAMEA4835803, study PRJEB28245) | human gut metagenome | biome: gut microbiome; material: fecal sample | place: Denmark | collected 2008 | reverse complement strand
TTTTGAAAAGATAGTCAAAAATTACTTTGTGATTTATAATAAATGTAGCATGTTCGCCGGAAAATTGCAAGGAAAGCCGCGGATTTCCATTCTTATCGGTTTTCCGCTGCCTTCGGCTGACACTTCCTACCGCCGGGCGCACCAATAAAAAACCCGCATTGGTTTTGAATGCCAATGCGGGTTTTTGGTTTACGGGGCGGCAGACGGTCTTACGCTCTCATCAGCGTTCCCTGCAGGCTCTCCAATGCAGCCATGCGGGCGCTGACAGCAAAGACGCTGGCAACGTGGGTCAGCTCGTCGGAGCGGATATCCTCCGGGATCGTGCGCGCCAGCACCGTGCAGTGGTCGATGGCGTCAAAGCGGACACCTGCTTTGCGGCACAACTCCACTGTGCGGTGGGCACAGCCGGGCATCGTGGCCAGGGCCGCCACGGCGTCCGGTGCTTGGGCGGGGTGGGCTGCGCCGGTATCGCGCAGCTCCTTGTCCAGCACAGTGCCAAAATGCTTTACCGCACGGCGGTTCGCGCAGCCCGGCAGCGGATCCTCCGTTGTCAGGTCCAGCTCCACCGGCTGGCGGATAAAGTCCGTGTACTTCCGTGTCAGGCGGCTGTACTCCCGCTGCAATTCCTTTCTTGTCAGGTCCGTATACTGCATACCTTTCCACTCCTCTTTTACTTGCATCGACTATTATACACGTGGGAGTGGTGTATGTAAAAAGTATTTTCTGTATATCTGGTATACAAAATATACATGACAGACTGTTTTAGTAATTTTTTTGGATATGCAGCAAATGACAGCAGCCCTCTCCCCTGCTCTCACAGCTGCGCCAGCGCATCGCGCTCCTGCAGACGGAGGGCGGCATGGCGGTAGTTGAACACAAAATAGGCAATCTCTGCGGCGGCGGTCAGTGCCCAGGAGCAGGGATACAGCAGGTAGAGCGCCGGGATCGTGTGGAAGTGGGCAAAGATCGTGTAGACCCACGCAACGCGGAATACGCAGGACCCCAGAATTACGATGACCGTCGGCCCTACCGTCTTGCCGAGGCCGCGGGAGGCGGCAATCGTGCAGTCCATGAACGCCGAGGTGCAGTAGGCCCAGCCCATGACCATAATGCGCTTCATGCCCGCGTCGATGACAGCGCTCTCGGTCGTGAACAGCGCCAGGAACTGCCGCCCAAAGACGAGCAGCCCGCCGCCCAGCACCGCGCCCAGGCCAAACGAGTAGGCCAGCGCGATGAAGTAGCTTTTCTTGACGCGGTCCAGCTTGCCCGCGCCGTAGTTCTGGCTCATAAAGCTGGCGCAGGCCATGTAAAACGCCGCCATAGCGTCATAAACCATCGCGTCGGCGTTAGCTGCGGCGGAGTTGCCCTTGACCATCAGCGAGTCGAAGGAGTTGACGCCCGCCTGAATAAAGAGGTTGGCAATCGCAAAGATCGCGTTTTGCAGGCCCGCGGGCACGCCCAGCATCAGGATGCGCTTTGTCATGTTGAGGTCCAGCCTTACCTTGCGGAAATCCAGCGCATAGCAGTCGCTGACCTTTGTCAGCGCGTGCAGGATCAGCCCTGCCGAGACGCACTGGGCAATCGTGCTGGCCAGCGCGACACCGGCGACATCGAGCTTGCAGATGATGACGAAAAACAGGTTGAGCAGGATGTTCAGCACGCCCGCAAACGACAGGTAGGCCAGCGGCTTTTTTGTCTCACCGATAGCGCTGAACACTGCGTTGCCGAAGTTATAGAGCGCCAGCGCCGGCATACCGAGAAAGTAGACCCGCAGGTACAAAATCGCACCGGGCAGCAGGTCCTCCTTGGTGTTCAGCAGCTCCAGCAGCGCAGGCGAGCCGAACAGGCCGACGAACAGCAGCAGCACACCGGCGGCCAGACTGACCAGCAGCGCCGAATGGACGGTCTTGCTGACGTCCTTGGGGTGCCCGGCACCGTAAAAGCGGGCGACCAGCACGTTGACGCCATTGCTCAAGCCGATCAGAAAGCCGGTGAACAGTGTGACAAACGTCGCCGTCGAGCCCACGGAGCCGAGTGCCGTGGAACCGGCGAACCGGCCCACAACGGCAACGTCGGACATGTTGAACAGAATTTGTAAAAGGTTGGATAAGGCCAGCGGCAGGCTGACCAGCAGAATTTGTTTGGCCAGCGGCCCTTCGATCATGGTTTTGGATTTTGAGGTGGTGCTCATGATGGATGGTTTTTGCTCCTGTTTTAATTGTGACTGCACAGTAGGGGCCGGGCATGCCCGGCCCTCGCGCGTAAGGCAGATGGGTTCTTGCGGGAAAGCCGCGGTCCGCACATCTGCGGGCCCTACAGTTCTGCCTTTCGGTTTGTAGGGGGCGGCGTCCTCGACGCCCCGCGGGCGGATATGCAATCCGCCCTTGCAATTTTCCATTACATCTTGTGATCCGCAAAAATCGGGTCGTCCTGCCACAAAACGACCCGGCCCGCTGCGCGGGTCTTGTTCATGTCAATGATGCGCTGGTTGCTCGACCCGCGGAAGCGCAGACTGATGTCGTACTGGTCCTGCACAAAGTCGCCGTCCACAAGCACATCTATATTTTGTAAAAACTCGTCGGTGACCTCGCATCGCCCGGGACCGGGCTGCCAGATCTCGTGCTCCAGATTGTTGCCGGTGTAGCACCAGATCGTCTTGTTGGGGTACAGCACCTTTACATTTTTAATAAAGGGCAGCAGCTCCCGCTGGTTCTCCGGCTCAAACGGCTCGCCGCCCAGTAGCGAAAGCCCATTGATGTAACCGGGGGCCAGACTCTCCAGTATTTCATTGCGAACTTCCTTGGTAAACGGCGCACCGTAGCCGAAATCCCATGCCACGGCATTGAAGCAGTTCGGGCAGTGGCGGCGGCAGCCGGAAACGAACAGGCTCGTGCGCACGCCCTCCCCGTTGGCAATATCACAATATTTAATGGTTGCGTAATTCATGGTGTTCTCCTGCGGGGACATCCCCATATCTTGTGTCGGGCGGGCGTTCCGCCCCCAAACCCTGACATAGTATACCAGCTTTGGGGGCATACTGCAAGGGGGCACATGATTTTCACGCAAGATATTTGTACGCTGCATCGTCAAACTGTGTAGAACCACTCAAAATCACCAAAATTTCAGTCTTATTTTTGGCAGGGCTTTTTTGCACGTTGAGGCGACGAAAACGGAACATTTTGTTTCTGCTCGTCTACCGGACACTATATCTTGTGGTTTTATGGATTGACTTTTTGCCCCCGGTGCGGTATTATAGTCTTGCTCGCAAAACGGGCAATCTACAAATTGGCATTTCATCTGCATTCTATACAGTTCGTATTGAACGCGCTATATTTATTTTTTTGTAAAGAGGAGTCACCATGAAGATCATCAAGCGCAACGGCAGCGAGGCTGTCTTTGACATTACCAAAATTATTGCGGCCATCACGAAGGCTAACAAGGTCGTACCCGATGCCCAGCGCCTGACGAAGCAGCAGATCATCGAGATCAGCGATCATGTGCAGGAGGTCTGCTATGCCCGCGGCCACGCGATGAACGTCGAGGAGATCCAGGACATCGTCGAGGATGCCATCATGGCCACCGGCGCGTATGAGGTTGCCCGCAGGTACATCACCTATCGCTACGTGCAGAGCCTCAAGCGCACCCACAACACGACGGACGACAAGATCCTCTCCCTCATCGAGTGCAACAACGAGGAAGTCAAGCAGGAGAACTCCAACAAGAACCCTACCGTCAACAGCGTACAGCGTGACTATATGGCCGGCGAGGTCAGCAAGGATCTGACCATGCGCATGCTGCTCCCCCCGGAGATCGTCAAGGCGCATGAGGAAGGCATCATCCACTTCCACGATGCCGACTACTACGCCCAGCACATGCACAACTGCGACCTCGTCAATCTGGACGATATGCTGCAGAACGGCACGGTCATCAGCGGCACTTTGATTGAAAAGCCGCACTCCTTCTCCACGGCCTGCAACATTGCCACACAGATCATCGCGCAGGTCGCGTCCAGCCAGTACGGCGGCCAGAGCATCAGCCTGACCCATCTTGCCCCCTTTGTCGATGTCAGCCGCAAGAAGATCCGCCGCGACGTCGAGGCCGAGATGAAGGATCTGGGCATTGACCCCGGCGAGGAGAAGATCTCCGAGATCGTGGAGAAGCGCCTGCGCGAGGAGATCAAGCGCGGTGTGCAGACCATCCAGTATCAGGTCGTCACCCTGATGACCACCAACGGCCAGGCCCCGTTCATCACGGTCTTTATGTACCTGAACGAGGCCGGTGACAACCAGCGCCTGAAGTCCGACCTGGCCATCGTCATTGAGGAGATGCTGCGCCAGCGCTACCAGGGCGTCAAGAACGAGGCTGGTGTCTGGATCACCCCCGCCTTCCCCAAGCTCATCTACGTGCTGGAAAACGATAACATCTATGAGGGTCAGCCCTACTACTACCTGACCAAGCTCGCCGCCAAGTGCACCGCCAAGCGGATGGTGCCCGACTACATCAGCGAGAAGAAGATGCTGGAATACAAGGTCGACAAGAACGGCGAGGGCCACTGCTTCACCTGCATGGGCTGCCGCAGCTTCCTGACTCCCTATATCGACGAGAACGGCAAGCCGAAGTACTATGGCCGCTTTAACCAGGGCGTTGTCACCATCAATCTGGTGGACGTGGCCCTGTCCAGCGGCGGCGATTTTGATAAGTTCTGGCAGATTTTTGACGAGCGCCTCGAGCTGTGCCACAAGGCCCTGATGTGCCGCCACAACCGCCTGAAGGGCACACTGAGCGACGCCGCGCCCATCCTGTGGCAGTACGGCGCGCTGGCCCGCCTGAAGAAGGGCGAGCCCATCGACAAGCTGCTCTACGGCGGCTATTCCACCATCAGTCTGGGCTACGCGGGCCTGTATGAGTGCTGCAAGTATATGACCGGCAAAAGCCACACCGACCCTGCCGCCAAGCCGTTTGCGCTGAACGTTATGCAGCACATGAACGACGCCTGTACTAAGTGGAAGAACCAGCACAACATTGATTTCAGCCTGTACGGCACGCCGTTGGAGTCCACGACCTACAAGTTTGCCAAGTGCCTGCAGAAGCGTTTTGGGCTTGTACCGGGCATCACGGACCGCAATTATATCACGAACTCCTACCATGTCCATGTGACCGAGCAAATCGACGCCTTCACGAAGCTGAAGTTCGAGAGCGACTTCCAGAAGCTCTCCCCGGGCGGTGCCATCAGCTATGTGGAGGTGCCCAACATGCAGGACAACCTCGAGGCCGTTATCAAGGTCATGCAGTTCATCTACGAGAACATCATGTACGCCGAGCTGAACACCAAGAGTGACTACTGCCAGGTCTGCGGCTACGACGGCGAGATTCAGATCGTGCCCGAGGACGGCAAGCTGGTCTGGGAATGCCCCAAGTGCCACAACCGCGACCAGAACAAGCTGAACGTCGCCCGCCGCACCTGCGGCTACATCGGCACCCAGTTCTGGAACCAGGGCCGAACTGCCGAGATCAAGGACAGAGTGCTGCATCTGTAATAGAATAAGTTAGCCCTGTAAATCTACAATTATATCCTTAATAAGACAAAACAATCTTAATAAGCGTGTATTACCTTGCACACAAGAAATACAATTATAACCTTAATAAGGCGTTTTGGCTGAAAAGACCACTTACAATTATATCCTTAATGAGTAGCGATAATCTTAATAAGGAATTTTTGCTTACACAGTAAAAATACAATTATATCCTTAATAAGAGTACAACGAAAGCCACTTCCACCGTAATGGGTTGGAAGTGGCTTTTTCTTTTCAATTACAAAACAAGGAACCAATTCTGCTGAGCAGAAAGGGTTCCTTTTCATTTACTCGATAATGAACTTTACCATGTCAGATGTTTGCAGAGGTTTCTTTTTACTTTTTTTCTTTTTCGTTGGAGTTTCCTTTTCCGAATCCGTTAGCAGTTTCATCACTACACGGGTCAGCACTTTTTCGTCTGTTTCATCGGTTGAAATTAAGACTCTATCCACTGCTGCCGCAATTCTGTCCGAGGTGTAATCGGCAACAACCATTTCGATGTTGTGGATGATATTCTTTTTCAAGGGAATTTTCTTCTCGTCTGCTTCTGCGCTTTCCATTATTTTTTCTGCAAAAGCTGTTTGCTTATGCTCCTGAAGCAGATTATCCAGCTTTCGGTCGGCTTCTTCAATAATCTTTTGGCGTTTCTTCTCGTTAAGAGGGTCATCAAGTTCATCCATGAGTTTCTGTATTCCGCGATAATGTCGCTTTGCGACTTTATTTATGTAATCCGCATCGATGGTTGGACGGCTTTTTGACGATATATAGTCGAGGTTAAGATACATACACAGACCTACTAACTGGTCAATAATGCCATGTGTATTCCTATATAGTGCCTCAAGCATATTATTTGTCATTTCGACCGGACTATCAAACCACTGGTACTTGAAAACGCGTTTTGCCAGAATGCTGAAATAGGTGCGATTTTCGCAATAGAGGTTGCCTGATATGATGTTTCCAAGTCTGCGGGCAGTACGAAGGTGGGTGAACATTTTCGAGTAAGCATCCTCTGTACCGACAACTGCAATAGCGACTTTCGTTCTATTGGTAAGCGTCATCAGCGATTCAAAGGAATTTTCTTTTGTGCTTTGGAAGTCAATCAACTGAATCTCATCGAGAATGATGATTCCAATAGCAAATATTTCAACCAATTCACGAACCTTCTCCGCTTTTTCGCCGAGAGAACGACGTGATTCAATGAGCTTTTGATAAACGCTCGTTGTAATTCCCAATGCACGGTCTATGGCATTGCCAATGCTGGCATACAACGCTGAGAAGTTGCTGTTGGCAACGCAGTTGACTACAAGGTAAACAATCTGGGGATACCGACCATACTTGTCATCATGGTGCATGATGACCTGCGGATATTGGGAAAGCAAAATTTTTAATGACGAGCTCTTACCGCATCCGGAACAGCCGAGTAATGAAAAGCCCGCATTTGCGCTGCTAAAATTATCACCGACCAATTTATTGTGCTGTCCTTGTTTCACATCAGCTACGGTCACTTCCAACTTTGCCTGCTCATCAGCAATCGTGTAACGGTTCCGATAGGACTCTTCCAACGCCAAACGGAAAGACTGCTCCAATTCTTTATGAAACGGCAGAGGCAATCGCAGCGACCGAAGCTGGCCCACCATATAAAGCCGCGTACTGTCTGGCAGATTCGACTCACGTTCGAAGTCATATGTCAGGATAGGCTTACTATATGCTTGTAGAATTTCCTGCTCTGTGCGCGGTGGAGGCAGTGCTTCAATATAGCGGTTTCCTCTATCAGAAGGAATCATTGCATGAGTATATTTTGCATCCACAAAAAGTGTATTTTCGAAGTCAATATTTGCATATTGATTTTCCCCCATGGGAATATCGGTATATTCGTATTTTGCCTTGCTGATTTTCTCCATCATTAGCATTCACACTCCCTTAGTTAAACAGTGCCATGGCACTTTCCCAATCATTCTCGTCAATTCCAGCATCGAAATCACTTGGCTTGCCGCTCCAAGAAGTGTCTTCAAAGGTCGCAAGAGGTGTATGTGATTCTATGCTGCTTTCATTTGCTACACTTTGCTGCTCAATACGGCGATTCTTACGGATTTCCTTCGTATCATTGGTTTTATCCACGATATCTTTCGTACGCCCTTTAGCAGTATCAAGAACAGCCTTATTCAATTCTTTACGTGCCACCCGAAGCTGACGATTGTGTTCGTTCCCTGCCACATCCATCAAGTGTTTTTCTTTCCTCAGAGCTTGATATTCCGCATGAGTAAGCCCAGCATAGTCTCCATTTCCAGTCTTTTCATTATTCAATGATGCTGCAACAAGCTTACCATCTCGAAGATAATAGAGATTACTTATATCGCGCTCATCCATACGGCATTCAAATGGCACACGCTTTGTACCACTGACATACATCTTGTGAAGGAAGTCATCATCCTTATAGTTGATATAATAAAGGCCGTTGAAAGTAAGACCAACACGAGAAATGCGAGCATTAACCGGAGTAAGCAGCGAATAATAATACTGATTTTTATTTATGATTTTCTTAGGCATACCATTATTTTCTATACCGTACTCCCACAGTTTAAGCGGAATGGGCTGCACATTTCTGGAAAGCATATCCTTTGTCAAGGGATAGTTCTTCATGTAACGCTGGTTGTAGGTGATGACAAAATCCAAGAAAATCTTAGTGAAATCGTTGATATTAAGCGTGGCCTCTTGATGATGCATAGAGTCGTGCCGCTTCTCGATAAGGCCGATATTCTCCATATCAGGATTCTGCGCAGCATGCATCATATGAAAAAGCTGCTCTACACTGCCTTTCAAAGAACCTGTTCCGGCTGTAACCAGCTCACGCATAATTCCAAGCTCATTACAGATTTCCTTTACTCGCTTGCTGCGGTATTCAGCACCACGGTCGCAGCGGATGCGTTTGGGTAAATATCCTGACGGCCAGATGTTCTCCGTTATTGTCAATCCGTATTTTTTGCAATATTCCACCTTGTCATCTGCTAAATTCATAAGACAGTTGGTAAAGCCAAGAACACTGTTATTATCGAACCCGATAGATACTGCAACAATCAACCGCGTATACAAATCCAGCATGACATACACAATTGGCCGTCCGACAACTCTCTTCGGGTCATCGGCTGAAACCAATGAAAGGTCAACTTCGACCTCATCCATCTCAACGCAATCCCACGGTCCGGTAACTCCTTTGAGGTTATCGCTGAGAAGAAGGCGCTTATTATTACGCTGTTCTTGACGGCTTGTTTTTATAGCATCAATTTCTTCCGGCATAATATGTTTTTGGCAATAATATGTAAACTGGCGAAGTGTGGGCCTTAGTGAAGCTGGAAGCAGCGCTTTTGTGACACCTTCACTGGTTTTTTGTAGTGTGCTGTAATATTTCATGCAAAGAAAATCATAAGCATCCTCGTAAGTTTTTGCTCTGCCTGATTTATAGTAATCCAGCGCATCATTAAAATTTTCCTTAGTATTGTCGTCAACAAGGGTTCCGAAAGACAATCCGCCGGATGTCTTTCTTCCGGGTTTTCTGCTATAGTTCCAGTCTTTTCGAGCCGAGTCAGCCCTTCCATCTATAAGGCTGTACAAATCAGACCCGCTTTGTAGATAAACACGTATAATTCTCCACAGTGTCGGCCTTGACATATCCGATTCAGAAAGAATCTTCTCTAGTTCTGGCTTCGGTGACTTGCTGCTTAGTTTCAAATAGTCTGGTCCATAAGCAACTTCTATTTTTTTGATGATACCGACGCAATAGTCAAATCTCTTTTTGACTGGTGGTGCAAGCATTCTTACATCATAAACACACGGGGTTTCTTCTGTGACTTCTACAGCAAAAGTTTCTATGAGGGAGGCAACCACCCGAATATCATGCGAATACAAGTTCAACGTGTCGCAATCCATCTGGCATAATACAACTTGATTGCTTTTGATACAGATTATGCGATAGCGAGTAGACGTGTTTTTATCTGTCAGAATGTCACCGACATTGAATTTCGTCTCCATATTGCAATCTCCTTTTCATATATAGGCTTTAACTTTCGGATGCTTAGTATCGCGGATTCCATATCCACCGATACTTGCTTTGTTGCTATAAGATGTTTTAAAACTGAGGCATCATCATGTACAAATTTGGCATCATAAAATTCAACAACAAGACGAATATTATGATATAAAGTCATATTGATGTCACTCTTAAAAATCAACCTGAATTCGACATTCTGCTTTGTCCAATACATTTTTTCAAGAAAGAGTTTTTCCACTGTTCGCTTATTATTTAAAACCGCCTTAGAGGGTTTGAGGGAATAAGCAATTAACCTTCCATCACGCATTGTTGCAAGCAAATCCGTAGTCATCGGATTTTTACCGGGATGCTGAATACCAAATTTCCCTGAAATTTTAAAGGTCTGCTTCAAGTCCAGTGGATACTGTTCTCGAATATCAACGACATCATCGTCCCATCGAAGAATATGCCAAAGAGCACTCTCACCTTGAGACAAAAGTTCAACTGTTCTTCCTGTTTTCCAATCAATCGGATTGGAACAGGTTCCCAAAGAGTTTACTTCTCGCGCCTGAATATAAGGCTTATAGTCCTTCTCTGTTCCTGTTCCACGGCCTTCTTGTCGTTTGCGTTGGTCGCTTATCTGTTTCACGCTGCATCACTCCTTTACGTCTCCGCGTATGTATTTTCCTCGGTCTACCGTCAGCAGCAGGCCCTGCTTCCGCATCCGAATAATGACCTGCTTCAAAGTTTCCGGTGATAAATAGTCCTTACTCTGCTCGCGCAGAGCCTCACTTGTGATGACCTCCTTAGTAGAATAGTTTTCTTTTATCCAGTTCCAAAGTGTTTCCAGCTTGGTTACAGGCTTTCCGTCCGCATTTAGGTGTGCCGCATATTCCGGAAAGCAGTAGGTTCCCTTGCGAATCCAAACAAGAGAGCCATCATCCTTTAGAGACTGTACTATTCGTTTGATTTCCGAATAGGCTAAGGTGCTGCGCCGTGTCATATCTTCCATTGCCATTTCGGAATCAGCAGTATAGTTCTCTCTCAGCCACGACAAGAACACTTCACTTTTTCTTAATTTGAGAGGTTCTGCTGCTACGGGATGTTCACAAGGCAAAATTTCCGATGGTGTTGGCCGAAGCAATTCCTGTAAAGCATAGTAGCGCTCCATGCAGATTTCCTTTTTCGTTTCGTTGTCTAATAGCAGCGCCTGATTTTGAGTTTTCATTTTTATAAATTGGTATCGCCCGCAAGACCGTTCCGAGACGATTTCAGCAAAGCGTGGTATCGGGATGTCACGGCTACATTTAGAGCAGCGCTGGCCTCGCAGGAAGTGGGCTACCTTATATTCCTGTTCTGTACCGCAACGGTTATGCCGCAGGATGACCTTTGTGTCTTTGTCTGAATACTCTCCGACAAGTTCGTATTCATCGCCAACCAGTTCTTTGATTTCGCGTTTAAAGGTTTCGTTGTTCCGAATTGCAGGCTGGCAAACCTTGCAGACAGGAACCTTTAGAAATTTTGCATAGCCGATTTCAAAGTTTCTTCCACAACTGCTGTGGCGGATTTGGGCTCGCTCGGTTTTTGGGTCGTATTTCAGCAGTTCAAAATCGCCGTAAGATTGGATTTTGTCTTGCATTTCTTCAAATGTACGAGTAGATTCGCAGATGCAGCGGGCACCATCGTATACGAAGTCTCTGGCGGGTCGATTTATCGTTCTGCCGCACTTATGGCAGAGGATGATAGGCTGTTCCATTCCCTTGAATTTGCCCTCAACAGTATAATCGCCGTGGCCCGTCCAGCGAACCACCTTTTCATATTGCTGTTGTAACGACATCGCGCCATCACATACCGGGCATTGCCAGCCGTTCATAAAGCCAACCGGATTGATGCAGAAACGTGTTCCGCAGGAATGTTCAAATTCCATAATGTTGCGGTGATAAGGGCTGCAAGCAGTGTATCCCTCTGGCAATTGCAACGGAACTGTCGGCTTTTGCACTTGTTTACACGCAGAAATGAATTTGTCGGCCGTACCAAACAGAAACCAGCACAGCCTCATAAGGTCATCTATCGCAACATAATTCATGTCATACATCTGCACAAAAAGTCTACTCAGGCTGGAAACATAAACACCTGCATTTTTCAGCGCCGTATTCAATTTCGCATACTCGGATGCAGGTGCATAGAAGCCTTGGCACTTCACTTCCCGCAGAACAGCCGCCTTGGTGTTCTCGGCCGAAATATCTGGTGCTGCATCCAACAGCTCTTTTGCAAACACAGCAAAGTCTTGTTCCCACGAATTCTCTGTATTAGTACACGAAACTGACTGGGGGCTTGCTGAAAGTTCTGTACCAAATTTTCCCGTAAAACGACGTAAAATAGAGCCATGTTTATAGCAAACCTTAATGCTTGGCATCTGGTGGGCGCGATGATAGTACCAACCACCAGCAACTTCATCCTCTTTTTTGCATAGTGGGCAGAACCGAAGTTCTGAGGTGAGCGAGTTTGATGCACTCACGATGGAGTTATTCGACGCTCCAAGCCGAAACGCAGTATTCAGATAATGGGTTTGCCGCGCATCGGATAAGAACGGAGCAATACCGCCATAGCAGGATGTTTTCATATAAAGGTCCCACATGGAGACACCCTGCAAATTGAGCGCTTTGTATAACGAGATAAAATCTTCCGTACCCAGCATAGCTTTAAATCTCTGCGCATTTGCGATGTCCGAATCGCAGATGAATTGTTGGGCAAATTCTTCTGTGTTGTCAAATCCGTTTGCCAAAGTCAAGCGTCTAATCCATGAAGCAGTTGTTTCGTCGTTCTTCGGGGCAATGATAACAGGCAAATACATATTGCAAATATTCCTTGTATCGTTAATTTTCGAATTTTCTTTTATTATACCACAAACAGATTTTCAATTATACTTATACATTCCATATAAATCTACACTTTTTCATCAAAAATATTGCGGTTACACGATAGATATTGTATAATCGAATTGAAAGGATGTGAAAGTTTTGGCGACCTTCTACCAGACCGAAATCGTGTACAAGTGGTATCGAAAAAGCAAAGATGATGCAGATGGGCAGGCCACTAAATACACGATTCTCGACAAAGACAAGCTGACGGATTGTCAAGAAACGATTCGCTCGATTAGTGAACTGGCGAAATGGCTGGGCCGTAAGCGTCTGCCGCCTGATGGATATACCGTTCCTTTTGATGGAGTGCGCGATAAGGCTCTGATAGCCGCTATGTTCGAGGACATCAACCGCTATCGCAATGTAAAGCGCTGCTATGCTGCACTCAAGGATGGTACGGTATACGAGGCCCTACATGAAGCTGTTGGGTGCTTTCTGCCCACCGAAACGCGAGAGGAACAGGCCAAGCACTATATCGAAGATGGTGTACCGAACTTTCTTGCCGAGCGCATGGGTTATACCGATGAAGCCATCAACCTATTATTAGGAAAGTGGCCGCAATATACCAACGCCCTTGCCGCTGCTACGGTTCTTTGCTGTATGTGGAAAGACATTGAACAGCAGCATGATGACGAGCTGCAAAAGAAATACGGCCTAAGAATCCGAGATTACGGGAAGGGTACAGCTGGTGTTCTGCGATGGTGGTCCAATCCGGCAGCCATCCCCGAAATTCGCGAGTTATTGGAAGAACAACGACAATACATCTTAAAAGGTCTGTTCTATTACAGGCGAAAGTACATGAATGATGACCCTGATGCTGAAATTCAGAGCCTAAAGAGATTCCCCGGCAGTTGGCTGAACGCCATTTCCAAAATCGAGCAGATTCGTGTGGGTCCGCAATGGCCGAGTGCAGAAGCAATGCTGGATTATGTGCTTGCAGGCCCCGATATATGCGTAAAGCGCGGCATGGATGACATTGTAAACGCGCACCTAAGCAGTGTACGCCTGCAGATAGACAGCGGCACCGACCAGCAATACCTTGTTGCTGATTCCATTGTAGATGCGATGTACGCTTATCTGTCGTGGGATTTGCAGCATGGGTTATCCTATCGCAAATGCCTTTGCTGCGACACATACTTTGTTGTTGGAAATCATGACCGCAAATACTGTGACGCCCATATGCCCCCGAATGGACAGTATCAACGGAAACTGATTTATAAGAAGTTGGAAGAGACAGCCGCAAAGGAGGAATCCATATGCAAGAACGAACCGTAAATGTTGGAACGATAAGCACATTTGACCTGCATGTTCTGCGAAATGCACTGGCGGTGTACAGTGATTACACCAAAGGCGAGCTGGAATCCGGTGCATTAAGCGCATCGGACAGAGAGTGCATCCAAGAGGAACAGCAAGTTGCAAAAGCCCTAATTCATAAGTTTTGTAATCTTGATTAAGTAAAGCAACAGCCTCCACTTGCAGTATGGAAACCGTAAGTGGAGGCTGTTTTGTATATGTTCGACAGTTTTTGTGATGGAAGTTTGTGCTATTTTTTGAGGGCATAAAGTCTTGGAGTCCAAATTATGGGTACGGACAAATGGTAGAATGGAGATAGAAAGAAAAACAAAACGTTTTGATAACCCATCGAAACACAAGTCGAATGGAGGTTATACCATGAAAAAATTCGTATCTAAGCTATTTGCTTGCCTTCTGGTTGTCGTTATTGCCGCCAGCATAATGTGCAGCAGTGCTTTTGCACTTTACGCTCCGTGCAAAAAAGATGGTTGCTATAAAATGAGGGTTGCAGGTTCTTTTTTCTGCGAAAGACATAGGGATAACTATTATGCTCCAAATGATGAGCCGAAAAAGCCAGAGCCCGTAAAAACCAATACCATCTATTGCGCAAAGAGTGGCTGCACCAGACTTCATAGCACTTACTCTAAGTATTGCATCTACCATCGTCCGGGGAGCAAATTAGTTGATTCCGATTCTTCCACATCCAAGTCTTATAGTTATTCGACCAAGAGCAGTAAGTCGTCCTCCAGCAAAACCTCTTCAAAAAAATCTTACAATTCGTACGATGATGGCTATGATGATGTGTATGATAATGATGACTATGACTGGGACCGCTACAATAGTGATTCCGATTACGCTGACGGCGTTGATGATGCAATGGATGAACTCGATTGGTAACAGGGAGAGCCATCATGAGTATTCCAACAATTTCGTCTGGCAAAAAAAACTACTACGACCTCGGCCCAACTCGCAAGTATGATATAGACATCATCTGCAAGGCACTTTTTCACTATGAAAATCTTATGTCTACTAAGGTGCATGGAGCTGAGCCGGGCAGTGATGAGAGATTCTTTCTGGCATCGGAACGCAATGCGGCAAGAGAGTTGGTCGAACGATACAGCAAACCATTACCCTTATACGAATAACGGAGGTACACGCCATGGCAAACGATTATGGCTATTTCGGCAGTGGCAGCACTGGCTATGCACATTACAAACAAGCATTTGACCGCAACTTTGGCGGTAGTTCCGGTGGCGGCGGTGGTGGCCGCAGACCTCCGCAGCGGAATAATGGAAATAACAATGGCGGTGGAGATAATTCTGGCTGCGGCATTCTGACTCTTATCGGAGTGGTTGTTATTGTTGCGTTTATTGTTCTTCTGAGTATGTGAAAAGGAGTGGGTGTGGTATCATCGGCATCCATGTTATCTTTATGGTAAAACGGTAAGTAAATACTATATATCTATCGACTTGTTTTTTATGTCGATAAATTACTCGTCTTTGATAGGCTATTGTTTAGATTAGTAGTTATTCACTATGCTCAATTGATGATATATAAGCATTGCAAGGTGTGCATGCATATGTATTGTATTTTGTAAATAGCTGTTTGCGCGTGTTATGGATAAGTGATAGAATTGTAAGCAGTACCTATTCCGTACTAAAAAGGAGACGTCTATGAAAGATGAAGAAGAATTTCGTACAGGCATTTTTTCCTGTGGAGAGAAAGATTATACATTTGCTTTAAAAAATTTTAAATTTCTAATAATGGACCCATCAAAGGAATCTATTAACTTCCTTCCTAACAGAGAATCCAGTTCGCTGTTTTCAGATGAGCAAGGTGCAATCTATGGTTCAACTTACGATGCGCACTCTATAGCAATTTATGCCCCAAATTTCAAATGTAATATTGATGGATACCGAATCCTTCGTACTGACAACTATTTAATCCGACAAGCCAATATTTGCCCTCATCCGCAAGATGTCTTTTTATCATTTAATACAATCGAATTTTATGGTGGTACGTTATCAAAAGTGTTTTCACCCAAGGCACTGTCTGTAAAAGCTGAAACTAAAGACGAAACTATTTTAAAAACGTCGGATGATAGCATTGACTTTTCTTTTATGTATAATGGTTCTTTATGCGAGGTTTCGGTTTATTCATCTATATCCAGAAGTTATTCCGCTAGCATCAAATCTATTGAGAATAGCACTATATGTCTTTCCATGCACTTTGTAACACCGCAACGCATGTCGGATGTGTTTACTCATTATCATAATATCCGTCAACTTTTATCGTTCATGGTGTTTCGAAAAAACATTACTTTTGATAAAGTTTGTCTTTGTAATTTATCAGATGATATACCTCCAAAACGCAATAACGAATGGCGGTTCTATGCAAAAGACAAGGGAAGTGAAACTCGCAAAAGTACAATAAATTGTATCACCTTTTCTGATATTAGTGCATGCCTCAGCAACCTTGTTACACTCCTCTATAGTAATGTAGATAAAAAGCCTAGCTATTTATTAGACTTCATCCCTAATGAAGATGCCGATGTCGGACGTTTTTCCGACGAAATAATCAAATCAATTTGTTCTTCGCTCGAATGTGAAATTTCCTTTTCGAAGATTCCAGATAGTGAAGAGGCAATACGTATTAAAGCACTATCAAAAAAGGTAAAAGACTTTATAAAAAAATATTACAGTGAGAACCCACCGTTTTCGAACAAAACCAAATCCAAAATATCCTCTAATATTCAATACTGGGGAATGGCAACAGCCGACCAAGTTTGCTATCTCTACAATCAATATAAGGACGCAATAAAGGCTATCCCACCACACATTGTTCTTAGCGAGGATGATATTGCAGATTTTATAAAATTTAGAAACGATATAACCCACGGAAGCTATCGCACTGGAAATATGCAAATCAGTAAATCTTGCTACGCATTAGAGGCATTGGTCTACTGTCGAATCCTTTCAAGGGCCGGATTAGATAATGTAGCCATACAGGAACTCTGTATTCACAAACTTATGCGTTAAGCAAAAGCCGCCAAACGATTTCACCCGCTTGGCGGCTTAGTTATATTTCTATACTGTTTTACCCAAACAATTCGTCCAGCTTCTCGCTCAGCGTGCCATCCTTTGCATAGGGCAGCGCATCGCACATACGGAAGTTATACTGCTTCCCGTTATGCTCCTCAGAGAATCCAAGAATATAGTTTGTCGCAATGCGATAGATAATTTCAGACGGGGCCAGACCATAGACCTGCTTTTCAAAGATGTGTTCCAGCCGCTCCTTGGGGTCAGGGAATGCGGCTTTCATACCCTCGCTCTGATACAGGCGCTTCACGATTTCGGTAATGTACAGACCCGATTTCATGTACAGGTCAATGAAGGTCTTGTTCGGGTCGTCAAAGCAGCCGGGATTTTCTTCTTCCAAAAGCGATACCATCTTTGCCACGGTTGCTTTCGGGGTAAAGATTTGGTTCGTGCGCTGCGGCGGAATGTAGTCGAAGATGTCCTTTTCGTTCGCCGGGTCAAAATAGTTCGCCAATTCACGCTTCAACCGCAGGAACTCTTTGATGGAATCATCAAACACGACTTCATCAAACAGCTTTCCGTCAAAATGTTTCGTCTCTCCTGTGGCGGTATCCTCGTAATCGCCGCCATCGCGCAGGAACCGGAACTGCTCCAGCGTGATGCTGGTGACCTCTTGGAAAACTTCATCGGGAACGATTTGGTCGAAGTTAGCAAGGGTGGTATCCTCTGTGCCGTAGGCCATCAGGAACGATGGAATCGTGCGGGCAAAACCGCGCAGATGGTCGCGGATGGTATCCTCCACATCGTTCTTCTTACGCTCCTCAATTTGCGTTTCGTAGCTGCGGACAGTCTCTTTGGCGGCATCCTCCACAAAACTGCTGACTGTATCATTCAAAGCAGCTTTCAGTTTTTCAGTAGCCTCAGCCTTTTTCTGGTCGAACTCCTGATTGATTTTTTCCTGCTCGTGGGGCGCAGCAGCGGCCAACTGTTCATGACGCTCTTTTTCGATTTGGTTGGTTTCGATACGGTAGTCGCCGTAAGTCCGCGCCACCAAACGGTCCGCATCTTCGCCCAGCTTCTTTTCTACGCGCTTGGCATCCGAAGCCTTGATTTCCGTGCCGTAATTGGAGGTAGCAGCGGCAACGATAGGTTTAACAGCCTGCGCCTTGAAAGCCTCTTGTAAGGCTTCAAGCGCCTTATCCTTGGGCTGGTTGTCAACGGCGACTTTATCAATAGCCTGCGTGACCTGTTCACCGACAGTATCATAGATTTTATCGCCAAAAATGTCATCAGCCAAACCGATAACATAGCCCTCATCCACTTTGACATCGCCGTTTTCATCCACATGGACGCGGTCCAAATCTTCTTTCTTGACTTCCTGCTTTTTCGGCTCGTCCACGGGGGTAAACTTTGCAATAATGTCCACAACCGCCTGCGGAGCACCGAAGATGTTGGAAATGTTCTGGAACAGATAATTGGACATAAATCCGCGATTCACAACTTCTGTGGAGCGAATCTTTCGCGGAATAGAAAGCACCTTTTCGGCATCCAGCTCCACCATCTCGCCGTCTTCATCCTCACCGATGACCGGGAAGAAGTTCAGCAGCTCCTTGATGTGCTTTTTGCGGGTTTCGGTATCACCGCGACCATCGGAGGTGCTGGCATACAGGTCGTTGGCGAACTCTTCAAAAATCATAAGGGTTCGTGCCGGGTCAAAGTCGAAGATGTAGGCGTTCTCCTTGCGGTAGAACTTGCCTTTGTCGCGGAACAAGCACGGATTCTGCGCACGGAACGCCGCCTGCATATACAGGGATGCGCTCTTGATACTGCTCAGCATCAGCACAGCAGTCCATTCCGGAATCGTAACGCCTGTGGTAAGCTGTCCGACAGACAGCGTAATCGTCTTGTCGTTCTGGGCGATAGCCTCGGTCACGCTGTCAAACGCTTTTTTGGCAGAATCATCATCGTTTAGCCTGCCGTCACCCACTGCCGCGACGACCTTATAATCCTTGAAAACAGGATGGTTGTTCAGCTTGCGGGCCAGAGCCTTGGCGCTGTCCACACGGTTCAGCAGCCAAAGCGTATGCTTTAATTCATCGCGTAATTCCGGCGTGGAGAACGGGAACTTAGTCTGTGTAGTCAGCGCATCAAGGAACTTGTCCACAGCGCTGTCATGCACAAAGTTTCCGGCCTGATTGACTGCAAAAAACTCATTCAGGTCAAACGCCCATTCTTCTGTCTCGCCGTTGATTTCAATGCCCTGCTTCAGTTCATCCCGAACGACCTCGGACATCTGATAGGTGAACATATTAAGCTGTGGCAGATTGGCATATGGATTCTGCTCGCTCTGGTCGCCCTGCCAATCGCGTTTTTTCTTTTGCTCATCGGCATAGGTCCAGTTATAGATGGCATCCTCTTTGAATTTCTCACTGGCAATAGCCTTAAACGGCGTGCCGGACAGATGCAGCGTAAAGTTGCGGTCAATATGGTCGAACGCCACATCCGTTTTATAGGTATCTACGCCCTCGTGGGCTTCGTCAATAATCAGAACATCCCAATGAATGTCATTGACTTCTTCCAGCTTTTCAAATTCACCGCCAAAGTAAATGGAGCCTTTGAGGTCCTGCAAGCTGACGAACTCGATGCACTTGTAGTCGCCATTGTTCAGCATATCCAGATACTGATTGCGGGTCACAACAAAGGGCTTGCCCTGCAAGGAACTGGTATCACTTACAAACAGATACCCGGAATCGGGACCGAGAAATTTTTCATAATCGGAATACCACGAGTTTGCAATCGCAGGACGGTTCGTCACGATAAGAACCTTGTCCGCGTTCATCTGTTTGCAAAGCTCATAGGCCGTCAGCGTTTTGCCGAAGCGCGGTTTTGCGTTCCAGAGGTATTCACCTTTGGTATGCAGGCGGCTGTAGGCTAATGTATCATGTACGGCCTTTGCCTGCTCCTCGCGCAGATTATACGGTGTGGCGGCAGTCAGAGTTTGCAGGATACCACGATTGCTGCGGAAATCATAGAAGTGGTTGTGGGAGATAGGTCCAGTCACACGGAACCACTCGTTTTTCGGGTCGTTCTCAATGTTCAGCTTGCGCAGATAGCGGTGAAAATCCTTATCGGTAAAAGTATCGCCAGAGCCGTCCTCAAACGTAGCATTTCCACGCCATTCTTCTTTGTATTCTACATCGGCAGTATGGGTCTGCTGGTTCAGACGCTTGTCTACGTCCTGCTCGGTGTAGCCGATTTTCGTCCAACCGTTATGGCGGGCAATCTCCGGAGTGGTATAGGCATAAATCATCGGAACAACGCGGTCCGTTGTTTTTATGACGATTTTTGTGCTCATATTATGCCATCTCCTTTACATGAGATTCGATAAAGTCGATTTCTTGCTGGGAAAGACCGTACTTTTTGTAGAGCTGCTGGTCAATGTCGTGGATAGAGACCGACCAGTTGATGTCGGAATTTGAAGTGAAATTTTGAAGAGGAACATATCTATATACTATTTGTGTGACATTTTGGGACATCTTCAAAATACTTACCATGTATCTCAAAAATTTTGAAGCCATATATTTGCGTAAATTTTCAGCTTCTAGTCTATTGTCAAAACATCCAATTGGAATCAAAGAGTCGCTGCACGCCGTTTGTGGTTCTCCAAGATAAGCAGCACCAATAATTTTTGTATCTTTTCCCGGAGCTCCTGCCGATTTAGAAATAAACACTTTATAAGCATTAAATACATCTACTGATTTTGTCACTTTGTCCGCAGTTATATAACGTAGTATGTTTCCTTTTATCCGCAATTGGCAACTATTTTCAAACGGACACGCTTCCGATATTTCATCAATAACGCTTTCTTTTCCTATGATGCCAAAAGCATTACGCCCTTTAGTATACTCTGTCAAATATCTCGTGGTTTTGGATTTTACTTTTCCAAGAATTGATATTTGTATTGGGTCAGATAACACAATATCAAGTCCGTCTTCAAATAACGGTCTTTCTACTGTTGTTGCTTTTCCACCTGTAATTGTAGAAAATCTTACATTTCCAAAGTGAGCCTGCTTATATACAAAATAACTTACTCCACCCTTTATAATCACATCTTTGAACACGTCATTCTCATTTGGATAATGAACAATTCTACTAATGTGATTGTACTGTTTGAAAAAATCTCTGAGCTTTAAAAAAGACTTATCTTGCGCATCACCTGCAAACCATCGAGATGGTGTAACAAGTTCAGTTGCAATATTTGAAAGCTTAGCTGAGGCCATTATAAAATCAGGGAAAATTTGCCGTGACAATGATTTGTTTTCTTTACTTGTACTAATTTCTTCAGCATACGGCGGATTTCCAATAACATAGTCAAACTTCATATTGTTATCCTTCTCCCTTCATCTTATTGTATGTGATTGTCTTCATGGCACGCCAATCACGAATTTTACATTCATATTTTTTGTTCTGCTTAGCCGCCTCATCGAACAGCGTTTCCTGCTCAAAATCACTTGCAAACAGGGATAGTTGCTCGTAGTCGTCTGATATGTACAGTTCTTTACCCGGAATAGTTCCTTTCAAGCCGTCCATCTGCCATATATTCCAGCAGATTACATTGGCAACCTGATTCAATTCTTTGATAGTCGGTTCCCGTTGCCATCGCTCCTGCATATAGTCAACAAAGGTCATCAGTAAGTTGATGCGAGCAACCAGCAGGTTGTCACCTTGATATTCATAGCCATAGGTCGATTCAAAAGCTCGCCGCGTCCATTTTAGCCAGTCAGCCTCGTTATCGGTGTTCTCGTTCACGACCCGCAGCTTTCTGTCCAGAATCCCGATTCTGTTTTTTATTAAAATTCTATTCCCTGTAGTTGTGTCATAGCGGGATACAAGATAAGGAGCCTCGCCGCAGGTGATTTCGAGTCGTCGAGAATCAACATACCGCTGCCAATCCAGTTCTTTTTCAAAGTGAATTGGCTCTTTTGTTGGCTCCCAGTATTCACCGTTCAGCGTATTAAATACGTTCTCACGTCCAAACCAATCATCATCACATGCGTTGTTCATTCCGCAGACGACCCAAGAGGGCGTAAAGACCTCGGCTTTGGATTTTGTTCTTGCCGCCTGTTCTTCTTCCGCTTTCAAAATACGCGGCTGGATAAGATTGGCGTATACCCCGGAAATCAGCTCCGGCGTAATTTGATTATCCTGCCGATAACCATCGCCATATCGTTCATAAGTGTTTGTTGCCCAGATTATATTTTCACCTGTCGTCTTATCTGCCAGCAGAAACCGCATTGCCGTTCTGACCGGATAAGAATACAAGTCAATCAGTTTGCCCAGATGCGCCACCCCGTCCCGTCTCTCTGCGGTCAAGGCTTATCCTTACGGAGCATGCTCCGTAAGGGAAAAGGCGCCTTTTCCGCGCCGAGTATTTTATTTGTGTAAATTATACCATACCCTCAATTCCTTTTCTACATTTTTCGTGCTTTTTGTTGTCTGATTGTATGATATTTGGTTTTTTTCTCATTGTACGCATTTTGCAGCAATGCGCAATCCTCATTCTACACTGCTTATTTATTGTTTTACATGTGTTATTATGTATAAAGGGAGCGACGTTTACGATAACGATACTATTATAGAAAACGGGGTGTATACTTATACTGAATCTTAAGTAAGCCACGGTATTACTCTAGCAGTTCTCCTTGCGCGGGTGACTATTTTTATTTGTCAAAAAATTTGCTATAGGTGTAACAAGTTTTGTCACAGACAATAATGCGATGAACTTTTTGTGCAGAAAGTCATTTGTTTAGGGGCCTATCAAGTGGTACAATATACTTATCTCTTGGGTAGTACCCTGATTTGTTCCTACCATCAGAATGGAGAAGTATGTATGAGTACCTTCGTTCAAGTAACTTATGCTGTACCAGACAACCTTGTCTCTGCTTTCCTTAATGGAAGTATTCAACTAACCGGAGGTGTCCTTCGTACGCAGGATGGTCGTATTATAAAGCATTTAAAACCTGCCAAACTAAATGCAGTGAAAAAGTCAGAAAGAATCGGGAAGACTGTACTAAAATTTGCGAACCAGCATAAGGGCATAACGACTATTGCCGGAATCGCTGCTGTTAGCGTTGCTATTACATGCGGCAAATTAGCTTATAATAAGTTGCGTGAGCCAAAAGCAGTTACTTCTCTCAAAAAAGCCCTTAAAGCATATATGGATGCCATGCAGACAGGTCGGATGGATATTGGCAAAATCAACAATCTCATGGACGCATTAGAAGCGCTGAAGCAAGAAAAGAACTATGATAAACTTATGATTCAGCTTTCAGCAAATGATTTTGAAAATATTATAACCTACATCTATGGGTATATCTTCAAACTTGCAGAAGCCAATAATTTTGCTCTTTCAGAGAATAACTTGCATTCTATAGGCACTCCCGAAAAGGCCAGTGCCATCGTTAGCCTTCAGAACCATCTTGAAATTCAAAAGAAGATTATTGAGTCTGCTGCGTAAGCTGACTTTCACAGAATAGTTCAGGAAATTTCATTCTAGTCATTCTATTCCGAATTGGAGGCCGGGCCAATTATGAAAAGTAAACGCCAGAAAAAGATTGCAGCGGAAAAGGCTCACCAGCAATTCGTACAGACACAACAGGCATTGGACAGAGCATTCCAAAAAGAGCAAAACAAGCTTCGCGGTATCTCAAATGTAACTACATCCATCTGCCACAACAAGAGTGTCGTTGTTTTTCGAACAGAAAAAGAAGGTCACCAGTATTATGATGAG
>ULWD01028049.1_pt1 | contig 23800 bp, 25 predicted proteins | sample 1960011 | NCBI WGS metagenome assembly ULWD01 (sample SAMEA4835803, study PRJEB28245) | human gut metagenome | biome: gut microbiome; material: fecal sample | place: Denmark | collected 2008 | reverse complement strand
AAGAAGGCGGCAATCCGAGAAAGTGCCCCCTTATAGACAAGATTCAGATTACTACGGTATGTAAACGATGTTATACTCATCGTCTTTTTATGGGAAATATTGGAGAAATTCATTGTAGTTGATATTAGCAGACTTCTGTCAAACCGCAGGAATTAGCACTACTTGGTAATCGTTCGGTAATAAGGCCCACCAAACAACATCAATACTGAAAAGCACCGATGCATTTGAAAAATTATAATCTTGATTGATTAAACTTTCGCCTGAGGATTACTTTTTATCCAGTTCTGGGGAAGCAACTCACTCAATTTTTCTTTTGGAGTTAAAGGTATCTCAGATAACCATTTCTCCGGATTAATACCCAGTACCTTGCGGGTAGCAAAGAATGTGTACATCACTGCAACATAATGGCATGACTCATCGTTCTGACAAAACAGATAATTCTGTTTTCCCATGACCAAAGCACGAATAGCCAATTCCGTAGCGTTATTGTCCAACAGAACCATATCATAATCCATATAAGCCGTCAGTTCATTATAGTGACGGATTATATAATTACAAGCCTTATGTATCTGGCTGTTTGGGGGCACACCATTTACGGTGAAAACACACCAAGCCAACAAAGACTGCCAGGTTATTTCTACATTTGATTTCCGGTAGGCAATCTTATCCACACCGGTAAAGCACAATTCCTTAATCTGGTCTTCTACCCCATAAATGATTTGGAAAGAAGCAAGACCAAAATTTGATAAAAGAACATTTTCCGTCTTTGCCCGTTCGAATTCACGGCGAACATGGGCGGAGTAGCGACACACCACTCAACCTATCTTGGCTATCCAGTCATAGCTCTGGTAGCCGTCACATAAAATTAGGCTTCTCCTCCAGGGGAGCAGATGAATTTTTATCACCTCAGCACCACAGTAACCTGCAACCGGTAAAGACCTTCCAAAGCCTAGCAGACCCTCTGATGGACATCATTCACCCTAGCCTTGGCCACTTCCCTTCCGTCTCACTTCATCTGTTCTATCTGACGGTAGAACGGCATGTGGTTCATATATTCATCCACCTCCATCTTCTATGCCAGCTCATTGGAGAAATAGCTTTTGTATAAAACAGCATTTTCTGCATTGTCACAGACGGGAGTTCTCGTCGGATCATCCTTCTTGACTGCCACTATACGATTGCTGGTTTGTTTAAGCAACCTGGAACAGGCAGGAAAAACCTTGGTATCGAGAATGGGGGACAAGATGTAACACTCATCCTCATTGCAGTTTCTTTAAAGTCGCAAATTCAAAAGCCGACTGTTCTTTCACCATCTCAGAGCGAAGCGGCCGTTCCTTTTCCAGTTCAGAAGACAATGCGTCATAGCGCTCTGACATATTAGCCAGCTGCTCACTTACATTGGTGTAGCGTTCCTCCAATGTAACCTCACGCCTTATGTCCTTTATGGAGTCATTCATAGCTATTTCTCTCTTTGATTACGATAGTAAAGATACGTAAAAATCCAACACACGCAAGCCTATCCATCTGATTATAAATACAATAAGTTAATTACCATTTAATTTAAGCATCCTTTTTATCTTGATTCCTTTCAGCTTTTCTAACCCAATCTTCGCCCAATATCAGCAGGCTGAACTCCTGGGAAGCCAAAATACAGGTGCAACCGTTCGACTCCGAACTCGGCATTTTAAAACGACCGGAAGTAAGCTTACGGACATACAAGGTCATGCCGTTACCTTCACGATGAAGGATTTTTAAGATAGTCCCCCTCTTGCCGACGTAAACAAATGCTTCATTGGAGGTTATATAACGGCCAAACTCTTGGGTTACGATTCCCTGAAGACCATTGAACTGTTTACGCATATCAACCAAATACATACACAGATAATACCTAAGATCAGGAGTTAGGTTACAAACACGTCCCATAGATAGAAACTTTACAAATTGATAAAACGAGACAAATCTTTTGAGTCAATACCGTATGGCAGCAACAACGTAACGCCATCAGGATAAAGGAGTCTGACATACTTCCAGCCTAAAGAACAGGACGAACGGATCGTTTCCGGCACATTACCGGTCTTAATTTCTGCGAAAGCAGGAATGGATTTTTTTACCTTTCATAATACTTCGTTTTTAGTACAAAGCAAAGGTGAAATCTATAGAGGTGTTCATCAAGTATAGTTCACCGAACGGTTACCTCCTATCCCCTTCATTACTTTCTGTACATCTTCCTGTGGAATATTAAGCAGACAAGAGACATACAGAAGAGAAATTGGGGTAAAATTTCCTTCTGAACGTTCTTTTCCTATAAGATACTCAATATTCTTTTTGAGATCGCCAATGGAGTTTGAGAAGGGGGCTTCAACGATGTTGACCATTGCTTAATTTTGAAATTGTTCAATTTCTCTGTGCCATCATCACCGTATTTACCGTCTTTAACCTCAAAAAGGACAGAAGGCTCCAACACATCGACAGAATACCATGTGTTTGCAGGTATGACACAGCCAAAATTACCGACAACTGAGTCAAAGGTGGATACGCTTTAACTCAATGCCGTTGTCATCGTATGTGATTACGATAAACTTACCGCACACAATCATCAAGTTCTCAATTGAGTTCGGATGACAATGAATTGGAACCAGTGTTTCTGGCATGAGTGCCGTGACCAAACGCTGGTTACCATCATCTTTTGAATTACGCAAATCGTAAGCCTCACGAAGGCAAGAATTGACCAATGCTTTATCGAAAAGCTTTGAGATAAATTTGTTATCTATTAGTATCATGATTTTGGACGCTTTGTATTGTGAGAATCATTATATCTCGTCTTGTCTGATCTCTGGGGCCAGAAAAGAAAAGATACAAAATTCCAAATACATTTCAACAATTTCATAGTTTTCGTAGCAAGTACTCAAGAACACATGTTCCAAGGAAGATATTCAAATCTACATACGGATTCTCACCTTTCTCCACTGCTTCTAACATAACATCATAAGCCTTATAAGTTAGAATATTTGGAGATTCTGAACAACCAGTGCATTACATCGCAACATACTTCGCTGCACGTATTAGTTGTTTTTCATCCATTTTCGTGTTGTACTTTTGCTGGATTGCCAAATGCCGTTACATTATCAGGAATATCCTTAACCACAACACTTCCTGCGCCAATCATACAGTTCCTTCCTATATTTAGATACTGTATCACACAAGAGCCGACACCAATCCAAGTGCCTTCGCCTACATGAGTACCTCCGCTAATGTGAACACCCGGAGCCACATGACAATAGTCCTCTATAACGCAATCGTGATCTACAGTGGTACCGGTATTAATAATGCAATGATCACCGATGACCGCATCAGCATTTATTACTGTTCCAGCCATCACCACAGTACCCTTACCTATCTTAGCAGATGGCGAGATAACCGCAGAAGGATGAACTGCTGTAGTGAACTCAATATTTGGAGTTAATGAGCAAATCTTCTCCACCACAATCTTACGAATGCGATTCACCCCTATACTCACAATCATAGGTGTAAGACCTGTAGCATCATGCAGCACAGGTTTTACTGCACATTTGTAGACATTCTTGTTGTCATCCACGAATGCCTCTACCTCTCCACCATTCGCCTCGATAATCTCCTTGACCACCTTCCCGTGACCACTTGCTCCAAAAAGATACATTTAAATAAGATTTACATTATAATTTGCGATTATTTTTTTTACAAATCAATTCGTTCCATCGAAGTAGTCCATCGTTGCAGATTGACCTGTTGTTGTATTAATATCCTCACGCCCCAACACCTTCTTGATGGTAGTGAAGAATACTTTCAAGTCCATCATCGGACCAATGTGATTCACATAATACACATCCAACTCAAATTTCTTTGTCCAGCTGATATTATTTCTTCCATTTACTTGAGCCCATCCACTCATGCCAGGGGTCACATCATGTCGGTGGTGTTGTTCCTCGCTGTATAGCGGTAAGTACTGCACCAACAACGGACGAGGCCCAATGAACGCCATGTCGCCTTTCAATATATTAATCAACTGTGGCAACTCGTCAATAGACGTTGAACGGATGAACTTACCTACCTTGGTCAATCGGTTAGCATCAGGCAGCAGATTGCCCTCAACATCGCGTTCATCCGTCATCGTCTTAAACTTCAACGCTTTGAAAATCTTCTCATTCTTACCTGGACGATCCTGCGCAAAAAATACGCCCTTCCATCCATTCTTATTAACAAAAAAAAGTAAAATTGCAACACAAACAAACAGCGGCGAAAACAAGATCAATGCCATTAATGCACCAAAGAAGCCAATAGGTCTCTTTACTATATATATATATATATTTTGTCCAGTTGATAACATAAAAAATTATATCATGTTTACTTATCTTCTCCTATGAAAAATTCAGAAGAAAAGACTATAATGAAACTGTAATAACCTCAAACGAGTAATGTTATATTAATCACAAAAGATAATAAGTACAATAATTCGAAAACCACACCAAGTAGTCAATAGAGTTGCGACGAACAGCGAAAAATTAAATGCTAAATATTTTTCTTATACCACATCCTATTTCATAAACGCCCCCATGAAAATTAAACATCCAATAGTATCACAGATTACGTCATCAGTCCCACAGAGTCCTGTCTGCGTGACTAACTGAAATAGTTCAATAGTCAAGAAATCAATATTGCAAATCCGATTTATTTCAAGCAGTAACATAATCTTGATTGATATTTGTTGGAACTTAACAAAATCTTCAATCCGAGAAGAAAGCCTAATGGCATAAAAAGGATAACGCTATTAAGTTTCTCATATAATATCTCTATCATCCCATCTCGATAGTAATCTATACCGCAAAGAGGTTTCAGTTCTATTTGAAATTTTTGTGTTCTGATATCAAAACGACTAATTATCGTTATCCACAACATCAAAATGATACAAGCAACTATCCATATATCAATAATCCAATCTCTATTGCGTTTGAAGGTATATACAGATAGAATCAATAATATACGGACAACTGGTAAAAATACCTAAGAGAGATATTTAGCTTACTAAATTCCCATATAAAAATTTCCAAATTCACACAACTCTTTTTATTTGTTCCAAAAACAATTACATCCTATCATACATGAAACAAAAGAGCCATTTGCATCAAGATAATCATATGATGCTATTTGAAAAGTCATTTCATAATCGCCTCCTTTATACATTCAACGATGTATTTCACATCATCATCAGTTACATATGGACCAGCAGGCAAACAGAAGCCTACCTTGAAGATTTCTTCTGATACACCATTGATATAAGCTACAGCATCTGCGTAAACAGGCTGCTTGTGCATTGGTTTCCATACTGGACGGCACTCTACCTTCTTGGAGAGCATGAATACACGGAGAGCCTCGACATTCTCATTTGGCTGACAATCTGTTACAGCAGAGTCAACAGCCTTGATGATTCCTGCGGCCCCACCTACAGCTGTCTTGATAACCTCCTTATAGGCATTCTCCTGTCCCTGGACCTTAACATCGGGATCGAGAGTTGCGGCACAGAGCCAGAAGTTTGCATCATAACGCGGGTCGGCAGGTTGTTTGTGTATATGTACTCCAGGAACATCCTTCAGGAACTCTTCATAAAGCGCCTGTACATGCTTGTGATGAGCGATATGGTCTTCAAGGACTGTCATCTGACCACGACCAATACCGGCACATACGTTTGACATGCGGTAGTTGTAACCTATCTCGGTATGCTGATAGTATGGGTATGCGTCACGTGCCTGTGTGGCGTGCCACATCACGTTGTTGGCATCTTCGTCATTACGACAGATGAGGGCACCGCCACCTGAGGTGGTAATCATTTTATTGCCGTTGAAAGAGAGAACTCCAAAACGTCCAAAGGTACCGAGTACCTGTCCATTAAAGCGTGAACCCATGCCTTCTGCGGCATCCTCAATGACAGGAATGTTATACTTGTTGGCGATAGCCATGATCTTTCCACAGTCGTATGGCATACCATAAAGGGCTACAGGAATGATGACTTTTGGATATTTACCGGTCTTCTCCTTACGGTCAAGAATTGCCTTTTCAAGGAGCTCAGGATCCATGTTCCATGTCTCACGCTCTGAATCGATGAACACAGGCTTGGCTCCGAGGTATGTGATTGGATGTGATGAGGCGCAGAACGTGAATGACTGAACGCACACCTCATCACTAGGCTGAACACCACAAGCTATAAGCGCAAGGTGAACGGCTGCGGTTCCCGCAGAGAGGCATACTACTTTACGGTTGAGCTTACTTCCATCACTATTATTGTTGGCAAAGTCTGCTAGATTCTGCTCAAAAGCATTCACATTTGGGCCCATTGGTACTACCCAATTTGTATCGAAGGCTTCCTTCACATATTTCTGTTCCATATTACTCTCAGACATATGTGCCAAGCACAAATAAATGGTTTTTCTTTCTTCCATAGTTCTCAATTTTTATTATTTTTTTTCTACGATATCTCTAAAAGTGTATTGAGACTTGATTCTATTCCATGCAAAGCGAAAAAGGATGTTCCAGAAACTTTCTTTATAAGTAATGTCGTATTTCCATTTGTCAGCAAACTGGCGTTTTGTTTTCACATAGCAGTATTTCACAAAGTTCTTTCGTATCTCAAGAGCCGATTCTATAAATTCAGGCTGCTACAATACATCCGAAAAAAACGTTGCTCCAATTTAGGATAGCGCTTTTGTATTGGGGAATGATCCTCTGAGAAACCTAACTCATGTACACACATCGCATTTTGACAATTTAGAAACACATATATGTTTTTCTCCATGTCATGAACTATAGGGCATCCCAATCAATCTGGTCGTGATATTTCTCCACAAAAAAGCCCAATCCAGCAAATGTCGAAGAGTTATGCTCTCAGTAGTGAAATGAGCCGAAGGGTGACACAAAAGGAAGAATGTATTCAGATTGACAGGAGGTACTAGCATTCTGATTCCATTTACCCCCCCTTCACCTCTACAACTAGAGCCTTGGCATACTATAATAAGATCTCTTCGCTGCCATCTGCTTCATGACAATCAACCTCCTTTCAGTAGCATCATCTTCAGTCCATGCCTCTCATAGAATGAAGATAGGTTTGCAATGGCTTGTGCATGCAGATTATGTACTTCTTCTATTACAACAGATTATCCAATCCAAGACATAAGAGACTCCCTCTCAAGTCGCAATTCTACGGGTAAAGTAGAAAGAACATCAAGAATGACAGCCTATACTCCTTGCCTCAGAACCAGTTCTCTTACATCTTCCCAATTAACAGACCTCAGCAAAGCTTCATCTATCCCAGAACTAGAATTAACCATCTTATTTAGCAGATGACAAATTACATTTGCCGCATTGGAAACAGTTTGAATCATCAGATTTCCTTTCTATCTGGTGTTATTCTCATCAAAACGTTCTTTTATCAGCCTATAGAAGTCATACACATCCTTAGACGTTTTCTTGGCGTTGAGTAAGTCATGCAGATACGCCTTTCCATATTCAGCCATCTGCTTTGCTTCTGCAGGATTAGCAATAACTTTTTCTATCGCCTTTGCAATTGACATAGGGTTGAAAGGTTCAGAAAGATAGCCTGTCTTTCCAGGAATAACGATATCAGGGAAACCACCAACATTTGAAGCAATAGTAGGAACCGCTAACATGAGCGATTCAGCTGCGCCTCCCAAATTCTCAGAGTGAGAAGGATGAACCACCATATCGAAATCCTGATAAAGATCTGGCACATTCCTACGAGTGCCAAGGAAATGCACGTTACGTACTTTCTCCTTACCGTATGCAATCACCTCCTGTTCGTACTTCTCTGCTCCCACCCAAGGACCACCAATAAATACGAGATGCATATTTGGATACTTATCCTGGATCATGGCTACAGCATCGATCAAGTCTTCGTGGCCTTTCAGTCCTCTCTTTTCTCCGAGATACTTCTTAGGAGCGTACATATATGCTACCATACCAACAATGATATCCTTATCTGTCAGTCCCAGTTCATTTCTGAGTACCCCCTTTTGATACTCTCTATCCACCAAATCACCACCGTAATAAGTCAAGAACAAACGACTGTCGTCTATACCACATGCTTTATATTTGTCCATTGACCACTGACAAGTTGGAATCCAAAAATCTCTCTTCTTCTGAGCTGTCCACAGGTCTGCATTTTGATAAATAGCATGCTCCAGATGTAAAGGACCCGGAACTTCAAATACACGTGCTATGTTACGCTTACGAAGAGCCATACGCATTAATAATGTGGTCAATACAAAATGGCTATGAATGATATCAGGCTTTACTTCATCCACCACTTCACGGATTTTACTAATGGTCGAAAAAGCACTCTTCATCGAGTAGTTTAGCTCGTGGATTACAATTCCAGCATCCTTGTACTGTTGAACTAATATACCATCCACTGGCATTGCTACATGCACATCTTCGCCCATCTGTACCAAATCGCGCATCACACGAAAAGCCCAAGTAGCACCCGTTGATGTTTTTACTAAATGTAGTGATTTCATTATCGTGATTACTATTTTATGTATCCTTCTGTTGCGTGATCTCTATGCTTTAAAATGCATGGATTACCAAATACCACAGTATGAGACGGAACATTACAATTCACAAAAGCGTTTGGCGCAATCATGACATCGTCGCCAATTGAAACTTTCCCAACAACAACTGCACCAGCACCTATCAAAACCTTATCACCTATTGCTGGACAACCTTTTCGAAGGCCTCTATTTTCCATGCCAATAGTGACATTTTGAGCAATATTACAATTGGCACCAATAACTGCACCTTGATTAATAACTACAGGTCCATGATGACCAAGATATAAGCCCTCCCCAATAGAAGTATTCAAAGAAATTTGGTATCCATATTTGTATGAATAATGTCTAAGGAGGAGTTAGTTTAATTACCCCCATTTTATGAGCTGACCTCCAGTAAATCATATATCTGCAACCTAGCACAGAATATCTTTTTAAAAACCTTACCACACCACTACCAGAAATATTATACCTATTAATATCTGACAATATCAACTGCTTACAACTATTCATCTCTTTGAGCCTTTATATATTCAAAATACTGATTTCTCAACTCTTTGAGTCTATCCTCTTTATAGAGGAGTGCTTCATTCAGATTACGCTTCGCCTGCTCGTTCGTAAAATCATAATCTGTGACCAATCTCTGAATAAGGTCTGCCAATGCCTCAGGATTTTCTTTCTCTACAAGAACTGATGGTTCAAGTAATTCCGGGATTCCTCCCACTCGCGATCCTATACAAGGTAAACCATGAGCCATTGCTTCTACCACAGCACGAGGTAGTCCCTCTGTTCTTGATACTAAGAGAAAAATATCTGATTCTGACAAGTTTTTATACACAATATCCGATGATACATTTCCTTTGAAATCAGCATCAACTCCCAATTTATTTGCGAGATTTACCATATCCTGTTTGAATATACCATCTCCCAACCAAGTTAAATGAATATTTATTCCTCGTTTTTTCAATATCTCCATAGCCAACAACACAATATCTGGAGCTTTATACATTTGCGCCAGAGAGCCTACAGAGATTATTGAATATCTTTCTTTCTTACATAAGATCCTTGACTCTTTTGCGATTACCTCGTCTCTTACAATCACATCAGAGACTCCCACAGAGAACGAGCCTTTTCCTACAGGATACATCTGCTGAAGGGTTCTTTGCGTTACATAAAGACAAGCTTCTGCATTTTTCACCTGTCGTTTTAGATTGTATGTGCTTATTCTACGAATGACAGGTCTAAGCGGATGACTTACACTACCTTTGACAAATACATCCCATGGATTGCCAACGACCTCACAAGAATATGGTATTTTCTTTTTTTCAAGAACAGAAATAACGGTTCCGCCTATTTGACCTGGGAGTCTACAGATGAAACAACCATCGCTCTTCAACTTTTCCGAGAGGATTGATTTGATAGATTTTCTATTAGAAATATATCCACCGAAACCTATATAATATGGTAGTTCTATGAAACTGACTCCATTACATGAGGCATTCATAGAATCATCAACGTGAATTGAATCATCGGTAGTAACACGAGCAATTACTACTAACTTATCAAAATGTTCAAGATAACGTTCCCAAAGTTCTGTAGAAAAGCCTCCTAGGCTATAGTAGTTATTATTTCTTCTTACAAAACGGGCTTCTGTCGCAAAATATAGTTTCATCATTCAATTCGTTTATTTATGCGTCCATTGTACATGTGAACGACAATCAGATAAATGGGAATTATATAGTAAAAAATGCTTCGTACAGTTGCAAGAAATGAGTTTCTTACAGTTTTGATAATCAAGAAACAGAATACGAAGGCCAATACAATCAGCAGAGGATTTCGCTTGTCTCGGATATTTATGTTAAAAACAAGACCAAACACATACCCCAAAAACATCATCATCAGAAATCCCAGGTTTCCAAAATTGATATAAGCTTCTGCCACTATCGAATATCCCGGTCCATAATTCAAACTCATAGCATTCTGTAACCAGTCGTTCAAGTTGCCATACTTCATGGCTGGATGTAAATCCCAAAAACCTAGATTAGGAATAATGCTTGTTGCAGAATAGAGATAACTTGATCCATATCTAAATTCCTCTCTTTCAGGAACAATTTCCATTGTAGTAATCATTGGATACATACTACCTCCCATTTCACTTATGGCAGAATAAAAAGCATTACTATTGCTCATACTCTTAGAGAATGTTTCTGAAATATTTGCATTTGAATCTGCTCGGGTATCAGCAATAACACCCAATAGCGAAATAAAAAAGAAGCCAGCAATACCAATAACCAATGCCTGCTTTAACTTAATTGGCTTTACACAGATGTGAAAATACATCAAGAGAATTGATGCAATGATTACGCCATTACTACGACCTCCTGTGAATAGCCAGAAACAGGCTTCAAATACCAATAATGAAATGAAGAGTCTTTGCTTAGATTTTACCTCTTCCACTAACAGTAAACACAGAATCCCAGGCACAAAATACTGAGACAGAATTGACAATATGTTAGCTATTCCAACTTTTACTTCTTGCAGATAAATTCCGGAATATCCTGTTGACAAAACAACGTAGAATAGTGTAAAACGTTCAATGATATATGGTATTATAGATATTACCAAGAATATTGTACCTATTTTTTTTATTCCGAAAATTTGATTCTCCATATTCTGTTCTTCATATGGAGACATCATTTCATAAGTATAGCTATCAGAAGAACTATTCTTGCAACTAAACATCCCCCCAATATGGAAGAAATTCAAGAATAATAACGTCAGATACTGCGCCGGCATTATTGAAGCCGGTGAAAACATATCTGTCAAGTCGCGTTCAGGCGATACTTTACCAAATACGAACAATAGTGACTGTCCGAATGTAAAGGTGTATGCTGAAATTAGAAATATTACATAAGGAGTTATCGCAGAGCCTGTTATTTGCTTCCAGCTATATATTGAGTATGCTAACTGAATAAGGCCCAATACACCAAAGACCTTCATTCCGTAGTCAGAAAAAGGCAAATAGCTATTGAAAGCAACTATACAAGCTGCCAGCATAAGCGATCCAAAGATGTATGAGGAGGTTCTCATATATAAATCTTTTCTGTAAGATAGTCGACAGTCTTATTGATGTTATAGCCTGACACCTCTAACTGGTTGACAAATCTATTTCGGTCTAATACTTCCAAATTTTGAATATATTGGGCCCAATCCATAGCTGACTTTTCCAATTCAAAGTAGTTAAGATAATCTGACAGTTTTGCCTCTGGTGAAACCTTACTTGAGCATATTGTCATAACGCCAGATGCCTGAGCTTCAACAAGTGCTACAGGAAGACCTTCATATAAAGAAGGAAACACAAAATAATCAAAAGCAGACAAATACTTATAGACCTCTGACTGAAGTCCAGCAAATACTACGCTATTGGAGAGTCCAATTTCTTTTACCTTATTTTTTACCACTTCTAGTTCTCCGCCAACGCCCACACACAAAAGCTTTGCCTTTGGCTGAATCTGTAAGAAGGCCTCAAAAATATCAATTAAGAATGTATGATTCTTTACTACGTCGAAACGTCCCACATGACCTACAACAACGTCATTCAGAGAAAGACCATGTTTCTTACGAACTTCATTTCTGTATGATTCCTCATATGCAAACTGAGCCAAATCAACACCATTGTTGACTACTATTGATTTACTCCAAACTCCTGTATATTTATACAACCAATCTGATGCCACTTGTGAACAAGAGAGGTAGTCAGTCGCTAAAGATTTCAAAACTGGCTTGTTTATCCAATGAAGAATATTATGCACAAGACCAGCCTGCACAGTATTATGTGAATGGATTACCCTCTTCTTCACTCCATGTTTTTTTGCATAATAAAGGAATTCAAGCGAAGAAAGCGAAGATGTATGCATATGTACTGCATCAAACTCTCCCTTATGTTCTTTTAAAAAACTGTCTAAAGCCTTACAATAGGTTCTTAAGCCAGCTGCTCGCGTAGGAATAGTATAGATATGTCCGCCTAACTCTTCAATCTCCTTTGTATAGTCACATTCCTTCTCATTGAGAAGGAAACAGAAATTGTATTTTGAACGGTCAATATGGCGGAAAATATTCATTATCAGTGTTTCAGCTCCGCCACGATTCATACGTGCAAGGCTATGTAATACAGTATATGCCATATTTAAATATTTTGCAACAACCAATCTTTTCCATTTTGACAAGAAATAGAAATCAGATTTTCCTTAGTAGAATAATCAATAGGTGTATCTATTGTCTTATCAATATCTGTAATATTCAATCTGTCTAACATTTCCATTTCTGCTAAGACAGAATGCATTCGAGATGAGTTTGCTTTACTGTGATAATTGTATGTACAGAATTGCCGACGAGATATTATTGAAAAAGCAGTAGCATGAAATGAGTTAGTAAAAACAAATGAAGCATTAAAAATAAGTGACACAAAATGTTCTGGACCAACATTTGCAAAGCATTTATCAGCTTCTTTAATTTGCATTGGTGATACAGAATACAATTTTGCTCCCAATCGGTCTGCTGTTTTTTTTGCATCACAGACCAGTTGCTCATTTTTTGCGGTCAGATTATAAATCAAGACATACTTTTCATCGTTTTTAGAGATATTCAGATTATGAATCCATTCTTCTTTAGAAAGCAAGAACACAGGATCACATACATGAGTTCCTTTGATACCTAGATCTTGAAGAACTTCTACTCCGCTATTCTCACGTACAGAGATTGCATCAAAAGTAGATAACCATTGCTTGATAATATCTTTATGTTTCTCTGAGACAGATATAGACCCAAAACTTGCAGCATAAGAAAGTCTTTTCTTCGACTTAGGGGCAAACTGCAAATAAAAAGCAGAATCAGAACCATTGAGCATCGTAATTGAGTTCCACACCTGATCACTTCCTACTATATATGTATCTGCTGCTGGTACATCCTTAGAAAGACCATCATTGCATGAGTATTTTTTAGTCAACTTTAGATATTGCTTGGTAAACCTATCAAATGCTCTCTTTCGACCTATCGTGGGAATATACCACAAGTATCTCTTAATTCCATATAGCAATCTTATTATGGAACACTTGTCTGTAAATCTTCTAACAGGAGAATCGGGATGTACAAATGTACTAACTTTATAAGGAAAATCAATATAATCGGGTTTATAGTCAATAATTTCTACATTATGTCCATCCTTCTCCAAAAAAGTTTGGAGTGCGAACGCCTGCAATGATGCGCCATAATTATATACATCATGACATGTTATAGTCTTTATGTTCATACTACTTGCTTAACATTTTTCTCACAATAGACAATCCGCTTTTGCCAAGAATCTTCATTATTGTATTACCCAATGATGTTTGGTATAATTTGATAGCTAACTTTCTAACGTTATTTTTTAACGCTCCAGACTGGGTGATCTCGATATTCCATATTCTCTTCAATGTATTACTTTCATCTTCGCTATCTGTAAAGATCTCGAGCACCATCGGTTTTTGTGTAATCTCAGGGGTCACAAAGCGATTGTATACAGAAAGGAATTCTTCTTTTGTGGAAGCCGATAAATACTCGTAACCAAGATCTTGAGTATAATTCTTAACAAGATTCTTTGACTGCACACCGTAGTGACCTGCTGCTGCAATATAAGCATCAGCATCATCTCCAAAGGTAGAGCCTACATGATAGAAGTTGCGGAACTCTGTTCCTCTACCATTGTTCACAATTAGTAGGCGCACATTATTTCCAACATGTCTATTCCCCAATGAGTTCATATCATAAAAGAATGCAAGATCACCTACGATACAGAAATATAGTTTGTTCTTATTGGCAAGTGATGCACCAATAACAGTAGATATACTACCATCAATTCCAAAGCCACCCACATTGGCAAACGATGTTACGCTTTTAGGAATCTGGAACAAGTTCCATGAGCGAACAGAATTGAGAATTCCTAAGTGAAGAGATGAACCATTTGGTAATTTAGGCGCAATCATAGATGCAGCCCAAATGTTGGTAAAACCCATTTCGGGCATTCTTGAAAATATTCTATCGTACTCTTCATGACAAGCTTTGAGGTATTCTTCTTGGGGTTCTGCATTTTCAATCGTGTAAAAACGGAAGAAATCCGACTCTGTCATCTCAAATATATAAGACAATGCATTAAACTGATCTCTTATCTCTCCGTCTTCACTAACTCTCCATACTTCTTTTTTGGGCATACCAACACTGCCATATTCAGCTGATATTTCTCCAATATGAATGCACAAATCCATCTTCGTCAAAGGAGACGTGTATGTTTCCTGTACAGCCACTAAAGAGAAATTGACCTTATACTTTCCATAATAGCCACTTGTATGATCACAGAATACAACCGCATTGCGAGAAGCACAGAAAGTATCAATTGCATCTGTGAGTTCTTGATTGAAAGTATTGTGAGAACCAACAAATATCGCAATTCTTCCTTCTGGCATCTCTGGAAATTGTTCAACGGTACCATAGGTCATACGTCTTACCATTTTTACTTCTGGTAATTTTGCTACAGAAAAATCCCAACTATAGAGAGTTTGCAAGTTGATATGCACAGGACCACCTCCATGTCGAGTAAGAGCAGTAATAGCTCTATTCATCTCAACCTGGGCATGCCTTTTCTCTTCGAATGAGGAAGTCTCAACAAGTCCAGGAATATGTACCGAAAGAACAGCTACGTCCTTCTGAATTGAACTACGATCAATAAGCTGTGAATGAAGATCACCAATACGACCTTCATATTGCGTACCGGTAACAGCCAAAATTGGAAGCTTTCGGTAATATGCCTCAGTTAGTGCAGGAAGATAGTTTCGCGATGCCGTTGCACCTGTACAAGTAATAACAACAGGTTCGTTGGTTTCTGCAGCCAAGCCAACTGCCATATATGCAGCAGAACGCTCATCTACACAAGAATACATCTCAAAAAATGGGTCACACTGCATACTTGCCACAAACGACAAAGCTGTTGTTCCTGGACTGGCGATAACTCGCTTAATATTATGAGCCTTAAGAAGAGCGACAAGGTACTGTACACTCAATTCGCTGGAATATTGTTTCATATCTATGATTGTTACAATGAGTATTCTGATTTGGTAAGCGTACACTTCTCCCCAAAGTTCTTATAAACAAATGATTTTCATCATTTTAATTGACCTGTAAAAAGTAGTACAATTCCATAATTTAACATTTAAAAGTCCTAAATCAGGGGTTCGAGACTGCATTTTGTGCTTTAATCCTAATTTAGGAGCTAAATCATCAAGTTCATGACCAGCATTCTCCATGTATTCCTGTAAATGTTTGCAGTAACCCCAGTACTGCCGTTCTATGTAAACCTCACGTATTTCATCAGAACTTTCATCTCCTGGTTCCATAAGGTTTAATAAATCAACATTTCCTTTATGTTTGTTTATCTCTTGATAATATCGTAACCTGTCAGAAGCAAATGTATAGAAGTCGCCCAAACACTTAATACAACTGTTTATTTCCATCATGGAATCCTGGTGATATTTTAATTCTTCTATTTTCATTGTTTTATAATTAACAATTACAAAGTAGTACATTCTTTTGTCAGCAGTTGCATCCAAAGAACATAAAGAAACTAAGAGATGCGAAATATATTTTATGGGAAATAATTGATTAAAGCCACAACTCTCAACTAAAGAATACAAAAACAAAAATTTTGTGCACACTACTCGCTACCTATGTTTAAACTGTTCTTCAGGTTGATTTTTACATGACGTATCATCTGCTCACAGAGATTATTGCTTAATTCCACATCACCTAATTTCAACACATTCCTCATAGCCTTCCATTCCTTTTGGATATAATTTAGTGCTCTTTGTGTCATCAGCCCAAGCTTACTGAAGCCACCATTATTGATGAAATATTTTATTTACATATCTGCGAAGCTTGCTATAATTGTAATCCTCATCCTCATAAAAATTTTTCAATATACGTCCACGCCCATAAGTGCAATACAGTCTGTATGCGGCTGCATAATCTGTCTGATCTGTCTTTAACATAATGCATGTTTTTATTGGTTCATGCACAAAAGTAAATCGTACTTTTCAACCAACCTTGGGGAGAAGTGGACGCTTACCTGATTCTGTTCCGTTTATTTTCAAATGACTGCCGGCATCACAATATATGACCTTTCGTGTGATGCACTTAGAAGCATCGCTAAGGATAAAACAAGCTACCTCTGATATCTCTTTGAGTAACAACTATCTGCCTGCAGCACCAACTGTGCCAAAGTCAGTAGATTTATCTAATTTGCCGCCATTGGTCATATCAGTTAGCGTAACATCAAGAGCAATTGCATTTACTCTTATACCTTTTTGATATACTCATCGAGCTAGACTACCTACAAGACTAATTAATTACTGCTTTTGTGAGACCATAAGGAATGTCTATGCTTTTTCCGGCAGTCTCAGATGAGATAAACAAAAGATCTCTTTCAGATTATTCGCAAAACTTATACTTTAAAAAGACCTGAGCCCAAAAATAGTTTGCTTTCAAATTGGTGTTAAATTGTTTATCGTAACCTTCCTGTGTTATAGTAAGAAAATTGCCTTCATGAAGCGACACTCTTGCATTTAGTACAATAGAATGAAAGTTCCCATTCTTTTCTTACACTCTTCAATAAATCCTGCAATATTATCAGTATTTGAATTATCAAAAGTTATGTAATCAGATTTATCACCAAGTTCTGAAACTGCTTTCTTCAACCCCTTCTTCACTGTGACCAGTTATCAACACTTTAACTCCTTCAGACACATACTTTTTTGCCATCGAGAATCTGATGCCCCTTGAACCGCCAGTTACTACAATGGTCCTGTCGGATAGGATGCCTTTATAATTCACCTGCTGTAATGAGACATGAACATTTGCTTTTGGCTGTGAGTTTGTTTGTTCATTCAAAAAGGAACAAACCTTTGTACATAACCCACATTTGACACTCTGTTCTTGCCTTATAATAGTTGGTTGATAGAAACCGTCTTCATTCTGTTGCATTTCAATCACACCATACTTACATACTACAGAACAAAGGCCACAACCAAAACAATCTTTTATCGTTAATACATTTTTAATTTCTTTGCTATTTTAACGATTACTGATTTTAGTTTCCTAAGGATTGTAATACGTTCTCCTTTAGTTAGTCCGAATAACATTATAAAGGTTCCTGTCCAAAGTATTGAAAAAAGACAATCAATAAACACTCGCGTAATTGAAACTTCGAAATATTGGCATACATAAAAAGGGCCAATTATAGCCATCATAGTTGGAAGCAATATTTTTCCAATTACTTCTTTAAAATATATCGAGATTGGGAACTGAAGTATTTCTTTCATTAGCATAAGTCTAGCTATCAAGACTACAATGTATACTAAAATATATATATAGTATGTCATCTCAACAGAAGCTCCCAGGTTATATGCAATCCATGTAAATATAAAGTTTAGATTTCCAATTAGTGTTATTACAATGGAGTATTTCTTTATATTGCCTGTCGCTAAACATGCAGTGTAACCTGTGTTACCAAGGATGGTCACTAAAGCGCCAATCAGAGCGAGTCTTGTAAATAAGGACGCTCCTTCAGGTACGTTGACGAGCCATATTTTTAGGATGGTGTCTGCTTCAAAAAATAACGGTACAGCAAATAACAACAACAAGAAAAAAGAAAATTTGGCCCCCTTGCAAACAAGATAGTTCAGTCTCTGACTATCACCTTGTGCGTATGATTTTGTAATCTGAGGATTAACTGCTGTTGTAAATGTGACAACTAGCTGATTGACTGCAGCATCGATCTGCGAAGCAATACCTCTAGCTGAATTTGCAACAACACCAAAAAATACATTGATAAGGATATTAACGCCCTGGATATTTAACACACTTGTTGCATTACCAAAGAAGTTCCAGCCCGCAAAGCCCATCATTTCCTTAAAAAGGACTCTATCGTAGATTGGCTTATATTTGCATTCCTTAAAGTGCCGTCCGCAATAGAAACCATAAAGCAGACGAACGCCTAAGGCTGTGACAAACAACAAAACTGAATAAGCAATGAGTTTATCAACAGGAGAGACTATGAGCAAATAGGCTACACTCATTTTCAAAATCGCATCAAAAATACTAATGTAGGCGTAAGCATTCATGTGCTCATGTGCAATAATACAAGCGTTGTATGGCACACTGATAAGATTAACAACAAATGTCAGAAGGGAACAATGGAGTACCCAATTAGCAGCAACAAGACGGTCTTCTGGTATATTCATTCTGCTATTCAAAAACCATAGACCGACAATTTCACAAAGAACGAAAATGATAAGAGCTATAATAATCTGAATATTGACACTCGTACAGAATATCATCTTAAGTTTCTCCTTGTCTCCCTTACCTAAACCATAAGTAATGTATCGACTAATGGCATTGGATAATGCTCCAGATATTACTGCAAACATAGAGACAACGCCTCCTACTGCATTATAAACACCGAAGTCCTCTACACCAAGGGTATTTAGCACCACTCGGCTGGTATAGAGTGTTACGAGCATAATCAGTATTGTACGGAAGTACAGAAACAGAGTATTCTTCGCTATTCGTTTGTTATTTGCTGAATTATCTGACATTTACTTATTTTTTACTTATCCAACTCTTCATACTTTGAATGCTTACTTTTAAACTCAGGAACTATCTCCTTCATCTTACCAACGATCTTCATGTCATCATGGGTAAATGTAAACTGTAGAAGTTCATCCTCATTTTGTTTAGCCACATCATAGTCATAACTACGGACTTCTGCAATCATGATTTTTGGATGATGAGTTGGCTTAGTGTTCTCCTGAGTGGCAAGGAGTTCCTCATAGAGTTTTTCTCCATCGCGAAGACCGGTAAACTTTATATCAACATTTTTAACTCCAGAAAGTGAAATCATACGTCTAGCAAGATCTACAATCTTGACAGGTTTACCCATATCGAAGACGAAAATCTCACCACCTTTACCCATAGTTCCTGCTTCCAACACAAGTTTACAAGCCTCTGGTATAAGCATGAAGTAACGGATGATATCAGGATGAGTAACAGTAAGTGGTCCTCCCTTCTTTATTTGCTCTTTAAAAAGAGGGATGACGGAGCCATTACTACCAAGGACGTTGCCAAATCGTGTGGTGACGAACTGCGTTTCTCCTTTTACCTTACCATCGAGAATAGCTTGATTGAGACTCTGGCAGTATATCTCACAGATTCGTTTAGAGCAACCCATAACATTAGTTGGATTGACGGCCTTATCTGTTGAAATCATTACGAATTTCTTTGTGCCGTACTTAACTGCAAGGTCAGCAATGACACGTGTGCCTGCGATATTGTTACGGACAGCCTGAATAGGATTATCCTCCATCATGGGCACATGCTTGTAGGCGGCAGCATGGAAAACATACTCAGGACGATGCTCTGAAAAGAGTTTCTCCATGTGGTCTTTGTCTGCAATAGAGGCTACTACAGTTTCATTCTTGACATCGGAGAACTGGCGTGCCATCATCAGGCGCACATCATGCATTGGGGATTCTGCCTGATCGACAAGGATCATTTCTGCTGGATGGTATGGAGCAATCTGACGGACCATTTCAGATCCAATGGAGCCTGCTGCTCCTGTAATAAGAACTCTACGACCTGATAACATAGCTCCAATAGCATCCATATCGACCTCAATCTTATCACGGGGCAGGAGGTCTTCGATTTCTACCTCGCAAAGTTGTTGATGGGTAAGTTCGGACTTGCCGTCCCACTCTTCTGCTTCTCGTGGCATCATCATGATGCGTATATTGGCGGCAACGAGGGCATCAATGAGGGTGGTACGATTGATAAAATTGTTGGTTTGAAGAGGTGAAACAAGGAGGGTTGTAACTTTATACTTCTTCATTGTCTCGACAATTGTATCATCATCATAGTGTACCTGTTCACCTAGAAGCCATGTACCTGCCATAGATTTATCCGTGGAAATGAAACCACGAAGACGGTATTTGCGAGGTTCAGTATTTGCAAGACTCTTTGCGAGAGCTACACCACCTTGCATACAACCGTAGATGAATACCTTCTGAGTGGAAGCATCACCACGATAAATATCGTGCATAGCTTTGACTAATACCCGAATACACCACATAAGCATAGTGGCTACGATAAAGAGCATGAGTGCACTATCGAATCGTGGAACAAGCATATAGGGTGTAAGACCAACATAGACCTGAACCTGATGTAGAAGGCATACGCCAATACCTGCTGTAGCAGTTGAATAGGCCACGCGATGGAGATCGACAAAGCTGGAGTAGCGCATTACGCCATAGAAGGTGTGGAAAAACACGAAAGCGAGAATGTAAACCACGAGACACACACAGAGGCCAAGAGTGACTTGCCAGAATTGCTGTGCCAAGTCTAAGCCTCCATGCTGAAGGTAGTATACAAAAAGACCCGATACATAGACTGCCATACAGTCCATGACAAGGATACACCAATAAGGTAAGGCCTTACGTGAAAAGTACCAGTTACAAAATTTACGCAATGGATTCATTATCAAAAGTAAGTAGTCACTTTAGCCCCGTTAAGGACCTAAAGAAACAAGTTTTTATTAAGTTTTAAGAATAAAGTTTGATTTAAACATCAGATTACACGGTCATAGGTCGCCATTTGTGTGGCAACAGATTGACTAACTCCTCTTTTGTAGTTTTGTTAATCCGGCGAAAAACATCACACAGATATGATACCGCATTTAATTTATGATTACGGATATTGGCAAAAATAGATTGAAGTCTTGCAAATCGAACCCCAACTTCGGGACTACCTACGAAGAAACTATTGTTGCGGTACTTGGCAATTCTACGGATTTGCCGTTCACAACAATTATTGGATAAATCCACCGAACCATCTTCCAGACAATGCAGAATGCTAGGATATTCCACAAGAACATACTTAACCGCCTCGAGAAGTTCTGGCTCTTTCTCCGGGTCTAACAAGTTATACAATCTATCTAATTCCTGTTTCAGATCATTAAATAAAGGAACAAGTTGTAAGTTACGTTCCCTTTTTATATCATCGGGATTCCGATATTGCTTTTTATCTCTTTATCGAAATGGAATATGGAATCCATGATATCTACAAGCCTTTTGCATCTTCTAATACATGCTTCAATTTATAAAGAGGCCGTCGCATATGTACCAGACAGGCTACTCCCACTATCAACTCACATACATCATAACACTTATAGATAAGAGCACCATCCGTATGCAAGTAGATCTTGTAAATCACTTCTTCCAGATATTTTTGTTCCGCCTCACGGATTCAACGCCCTCGTTCATGGAATACAAACTGGATAAGATTCCATTTCGGAGAATAATGGCAGAATATCCATCGCTTAGAATAATGTTCCTCAGGCTCAACGTCTTTTTCTGTTTCACCTTTACCAGGAAGACGAGTATCACAGGTCTTCACGGTGGATTCATCTGAATGCATATACCCATCAGTTATAATCTCACGCTGAAGAGGTTTATCCAGAGGCTCCAGAATTTTGACCGCCTGTTCAATCCAGCCGACAACGGTAGCATGGGAAAAGTTTACTCCCATATCTTTCAGCCACAATTCTATATCTCCTATAGTCATGCCAACCTCAAAATATTTAGTTAGCACTTCGGATATAAGAGATTCTGTAACTTTGCTTCTACCCATACAGTTCCTGTATTTTTCAAGTAGGTTTAATAAGAACTCCACGAGGATCTCTATATTTCTTCCGGATAATGCGAAGGTTTCACATAGCCTTTTACGCAGATTAAACGTTCTGTTATACCTTCGCCGATTTCATACGCATCAGACGGAAGTCCTTCTGGGCGTAGAACTATCACGCGACGCTGGTCTTCTAGTTTCATAGCTTCCTGTTCCGAGTCTATGCCATCCAATGTGAAAAACAAAAGCTGTCCTCTATGAGGTTTCTTCTACCCCCTTGGAACTTTGATGATTCTTGATTTGAACTGCTATTTCGACGATTTTTTCATCTGGAACATCTGCCCCGTCTAAATCAAGTGTATCAGCATCTATATTTTGCTAGTCTCCAGATTATACTTACCTGATCGGTTTGTTGCCCATGAGCAACCGTAGCTAGATTAGCATTCTGCTGTTCAAGTTGTTTGATCTAGGCATCTTCATCTGTAGTCGGAAGGAAAAAGGCACCTTGAGGACTGGAAGTTGCAGAAGGTTCATTATTACCATTCTTCTTGCCTCTCAACATAGCTATTTCATTGTACTTAACTGCCAAATTAAGAGCAAAAGAATCCAGCATCTCTTGCTTTTTCCGACCAAATGAAACTATCAACTCTTGTTTCTGCATCTCAAATTCATCACGGATAGCACCGACCAAAGATTCCTTGATAGAATCTGACAAGCTCACCACTCCATTACCCATGAACATAGCAGCCATCTGAGAAACTAGTTCAGAAATCTTGACCAACTATTCAGCAACTTTAGACTGAAGTTCATTGACTTTATCCAGAAGAGTGAAAATACGAAACTCAGCATCGTGCGCCTTCTTTTCGGTTGCACGACAGGCTCGCTTCTCTATACTAAGCTGGGAAACGAATATTTTCCTGAGTATGTTCTTCCGACTTTAGCATATCATAAAGATACTCATTTCCCTCATATACACAAGATTTAAGCAAATCCAATGCTGTTATTCTCATTGTCGTATTGAGAAGAATATGGAATTCAGGATAATCTGATGAATGTTCACCTTTCTTCTATTTTTGTTCTCTGTATGGTGAAGAGTTATAGACTATTCTAATTATTTATCCAGAACCTCAAACCGCGGTGAGTTCTTCGATTTAAACTCCGGTACCACTTTCTTCATCAACCTCACCGTATCCATGATTTTTACTGTACGCGACAACTTCTCAAACTCCGCATAAGTGTCAAGAATATCAGCATATTCATAATGACGTACCTTAGCTATCATAATTTTCTTATTTTCAGTAGTAATCGTATTCTCCTTATCACTCAGGACTTCCTCATAAAGTTTCTCACCCGGACGCAAGCCAGTAAACTTGATCTCAATATCTTCACCCGGGCGATAACCGGCAAGTTCAATCATACGAGTAGCCAGGTCAACAATCTTCACAGCCTTA
>ULWD01037539.1_pt1 | contig 24010 bp, 19 predicted proteins | sample 1960011 | NCBI WGS metagenome assembly ULWD01 (sample SAMEA4835803, study PRJEB28245) | human gut metagenome | biome: gut microbiome; material: fecal sample | place: Denmark | collected 2008 | reverse complement strand
TCAGATAGTGCACACGGTTGGTTAATTTTGGAAATTTGGCATTGTCTATCTCTTTTTGCAGAAAACAGTGATAGATCACCCTGCCGCGTTTAAAGATATCAAACTCGGAAATATACACAACGATCAGATCGATCGTTTTCTCAAATTTCTTATTCTTCTGTGAGTCCCGCACCGTGATGACCGATGCATTAACCGCACTCTTTTTAAATGGTGATCCATGTTAGAACGCTGCACTTCCACGTTACACTTTTTTCCTGCTGAATGGTTCACCGATGTGGTAATGGATTTTTTTGTTACGTTAGCATGTTTTGTAACTTTGATTTGATAAATATGTAAATTAACGCTTCTGCAATAAAATAATCCTATTCCCCAGGCTCATATTCATATTTTTTTTCAAACTCTTCCAGAATGACTTCCTTCGTTTCTATATACCAAAAAGCCGTCCTTCAAGACGACCTCTGCTTATTTTATATGACCAATTTGACGAAGCCACTCATCACTGCTTAATACTTCCAGTCCAATTTCCGATGCATATTCATCAAACAAATTTTGTTCAGGATGTAAAAAAACTCTACCTTTATCATTTGTCACAATTTGATGTTTATCTGGTGCAACTTTTGCAATAGCTATCAATTCACATTCGCCCATATCCTTATTTCTAAAGCTCTTCTTTTTAATATCGCTCTCAGATATTTTCCCCTGAGCAATAAGAACTTTTAAATAATTAGGGTCTTTCATCCAATCATAGAATCGTCTACGAATTTTCTTTAATTCTTCCCTTGCCCCTGGTATTTCTTCTAGTTTTATCAAGCGAATTGTCTTTATTCCCATTGTTCCAAATGTAAGATTATGTACTGCATTATATGCCTCTTTAACAGTTTCATCTTCTATTTCTAAATAATAACCTGGTTCAAGTTCTTTTAATATTGTTTCTGTTATTGTCACATCTCGATTGTTTTCCTTACAAAGATTTGCAACCGTATAAATTTCATTGCGAATAGCGTGAAGGAAAACATTCGTATCAACTAAATAATACATTAACTGTTTTCCACTCCACTTCTTAACTTTATAGATTCGCCCGTTGCTTTACCAATCTTTCCTTCTGTAACTAGTTTATCAACTTTATTCTCTAATTCTAGATACGGTTTCATAAACCTTTGATATCGTGGCAATTCCTCATTAACAGAATAAAAATCTTTTTCAAATACTTCAGAAACCTTACCTCCGATTGCTTTTTCAATTTCTTTTCTAACTGAACCATACTGCGAACCTTGTCTATTCTTATAAAGGAGTTTTCTCAAAATCATTTCATAACTTAAGCAATACTTACGACAGAGTCTATCTATATATTCTCCTAATTTCTTCCTATTGCTGGGTTCAAAAAAATTATTCTGTCTTGCAAAAAGATAATCTTTATCTAGTAATTCTTCAGGGTAAAGTAATTCACTTGCAAATTCATTTGCCTCCTGTTCAACTTTATCACTTGAATAACCTAATACACGATCATCATCAGAAATGCTAATGCCTTTGTGCAAGAACCAGTGTCCCAATTCATGCGCCAATGTAAAATTTTGATGTCCATAAGTTCTCTTATAATTGATACAAATAACCGTTAAATTATTCGCACCATAACCTATGAAGCCTGACAGTTTATCTATATCTTCCTTAAATAGCAATATGCCATATTCATTTGTATAATCCACTTTGTCTATGCGAGAAAAAAAATCGCCAGGGTAATCTTCTATTTCAAAGAATCCCCTGGCGTTATTCACTGCTTCAAGAATGTTTCTTGTCAAAAGAATACCTCTTTTCTTTAAAAATACTATGCTTCTTCCAACAACACCTCATTAACAAAAGCAAAATCCTTCATAAAATCTTGAATCTTTGCCTTAACATTCTTTGATTTAACAGAATCCCTTCCTCTGTTCATTGTCGAAATAAGCAAATCTTTATTTTTTACTTTATCATCAATAAAATACTGAGCATCACAATGAAGAGCACTACAAATCAATGACATATCAAATTCATCTATATCTTCGTAGGATACCCTATTCTCAATAATATCACTTATTGTTTCTTCATCCATAAAAGTAATTTCAGCCAAAGTAGAAACATCAATGCCTAACAAATTCATTCTATCTTGCAGTTCACTACCGATATATTTCATAAGCACACCTCCTACTTTTTTCTAAACAAACATATAAAGCATATCACAATACACCCTATCTGTCATCTATTTTTTTATATTATATCACAAAATATTCTTAGTGATACATAAAAATATTAAATTATTGTATCTTTTAGAGCTTATATTTCCGCCTCCAGCACCATGCATGAAAAGTGAAATTTTCGACACTCTCGCCAAACGATAATCTTTCTCAATTTTCAAACTTTCAATTAATTAATAACGAAAAAAATAACATTGTGCATCAAACCTGAATATGTCTTACTAAAGTCTTTTTTCTTATTTAACATATCTTCTTTACATAAAATCGAAAGAATAAATATATAAATGCCTGATAGAACAAGTAAACCAATTGACAATAAGCAAGCCAGCCCTGACGAGCTGGCTCTGTGATGGGTGGGTTTTGGTCTGGGGCTATCTGGATTCAGACTGGAGTTCGGCGATAGCGGTGTTGTATTCGGACTCGGTGTAATCTTCCAGAATGACTTCCTTCGTTGCCTGAAAGCGGATGATCATGTTTTTGATGGCGGCAATGTTTGCCTGGCGTTGACCGATTTCTTTGCCGATTTCTTTGCCGGCTTCCTCGCCCTGCTTATACGCCTCATCTGAATATTTTTTCATTATTTCACACACTGCGTTTACACCTCCCTCTTCATGTTTCAGATAATGCACACGGTTGGTTAATTTCGGAAATTTGGCATTATCTATCTCTTTTTGCAGAAAACAGTCCATGTATTCTGAAATAGTTGTTCCGTCTTTTACTGCGGTATTGACGAATACACGCTCCAATCCGTCGTCTACTTTTTCCTGTGTTTCCCGGATCACGCTGTCCACGTGATAGATCACCCTGCCACGTTTAAAGATATCGAACTCGGAAATATACACAACGATCAGATCGATTGTCTCCTCAAATTTATCATCCGTCTGCGAGTCCCGCACCGTGATGACCGATGCATTGAACCGCACCCTTTTTAAATGGTGATCCTTGTTAGAACGCTGCACTTCCACGTTACACTTTTTTCCATTTCCGAGGATACAGAGTGCATCCAGACGGACAGATCGCCCATACAGGTTTCTCTTACTGCTCTGTACGATAACGTCTTTTACGATGAGTTTCTCATCTTCTAAAATGATACGCAGCATCTCCTGACATACGCCAATATCATCTGCCAATACTTCAAAAAACGTATCATCGATAGGTCTGAAATTTTTGACCTGTTCTTTCTTTTCCTCTAATGTCATTTTATCTCCTGTTTTTTCTTGGTATACAAACAGGCTTTCCGAATGATCTATGTTTATTATATAGAACCCCTCAAGATTCTTCAAGACTGTTTGCATGGATTTTTTAGTTACTATTCTAAATTTGTGTCTGTCATTTTCTCCTGCTGAACGGTTCACCGATGTGGTGATGGATTTTTGTTATGTTAGTATGTTTTGTAACTTTGATTTGATAAAAAAGATAGGTTTATTGTAAGGGGTGATTTTGGGAAAGTCAAGAAATTAATTGACTTTGTTTATCCGCGCTCCTTTTCCTTTTCCCGTTCCTGCTCCTTATCCTGCCGCAAAATACTGTCAATGTTGTGTTTAATAATACCATATTCTTTGGTCTGTTTTTTTAACGGTTGATTGCATAGGTAGTAAATAGCGATTTTACTACTTTCCTAACTACCTTTGAGACGGAATGCATGAAGGGAAATTATCTTACAATCGGTAATTTATCATATCTGTACTCAGCCTTAAAAGATTCCAAAAAGAACACAATTGCAAAGTATTATTCTGAAATATACAACAAACAGTATAAGCCATCTTCTCATTTGAGAATTAGTAGTAGAGACATGGAATCTGCATTAAAGATTTTTAACTTAATAAGAAACCAGTGTGCTCATAGTTATTGCACATGATATACCCTATTCTCATCGCTACGCTTCATCTCCAGCGCTGTCCCATCCTTCCAGTCACAGCAATTGCGTAAGTACTCCGCCTCCGTGTTCAAAAAGTTTTCCGCATTTGGCGGCAGCACAATCGGCTCAATCGTATTGTTTTCGTAATTGCAGACATAAATGGTTTTGACACAATTTAAAAATACCCGGTCAAACCGCATTTTTTTCTTTTCCTGTGTATATCTCATATATTCAAACAATGCACCTGCATCAATATCATTCTCGTCGGCCGGATGCAGAAAAAGATACAAACCATTGTAGTGCTTATGGATATAATTTGCATTTAGTTTTTCCAGTTTGCAATCAAAACGATATTTCGCCTTGGAAAGATAATCCTGCTGCACGGTATTATCTGGCAGAATCGCCCAGAACCTTCCGTTGTAAAAATTCAGCCGTTCCCCATATTTTTCAAACGCCAGAGGAGGCAGTTCCTCTTTCCGGCAGCCAAGATATTTTTCGATAAAGCTCTCCTCCTGCCCGTCATCCGGCAAAAGTGCCTGACTGACTTCCAGCCCGAAATCCATGTTTGGATTAATCCAGTCCGGCGATTCACTTTTCACAAAATATGGTTCGTATTCCTTCCACAGATATTTCAATGATACCGCCGCATAAATTTCATTCAAAAGCTTTTCATATGCCACCAGATTTACCTGCCTTTTCTTCCACAATTTTATTGACGAAAATGTTTTTTTTCGATAGGATGATTATATCGTGCGTTTTAGATTGCAGTGATGCCAAAAAAATCAAAGATTTTCTTGGCTGACGGGCATTCGCCCTATCATAGACAAAGAAAATAATTTCTTGCCTGCAAGCAGTCACAAACTATTTTCTCTGTCTATGGCACTACTCATTGCTTACGCACATTATACCATAACTTATTCGATTTTTCCTGAAAGGATTCAAAATATGAAAAAAGTAAAACAAATTTTAGCAATCATCGGTGTCATTATTCTGGTTGGACTTTATGTCTCTACCATCGTATGTGCAGTTTCTGCCAGTGAAAATTTTATGAACATGCTCATGACATCCATTTATGCCTCTGTGATCATCCCTGTTTTGATCTGGGCATACAGTTTTATTTACAAACTGATCAAAAAAGATTCCGAAGAAAAAAATACTGCAGAGCATTAAAAAATCAGCACCTGAACAAAATTTTCTGTCAGGTGCTGATCCTGCTTTTATCTTATTTATTCTTCTGTGTTCTCAGATACAGTTTCTGTGTTCTCAACTGTCTCCGTGCTTTCTGTATCCTCTGTGACTGTCAGCTCCTCAATCGTTTTTGAAAAAGCATCCGCAAGAGACGTTTCTGTCAGATAAATGCTTCCTCCATCAGCTGAAATAATATAGTATGCATTCAAAGTATCATTTTTATTTCCTACAAAAAGAGAAACAGCCCCTTCACTTGTTGTGTAGGATATCAGATCTTCCGGCTGGTCAAATCCAAACTCTTTCAGATCTGTATAATCACTGATCTCTTCTATTGCTGTCAGCGATGACAGTGTTGAAAGCATGCTGTCGATCGCTTCTTCATCCATATCCAGTGATGTGTCTCCGTCATAGGTCCATGTATCCCCATCCTTTGTAAAAGTATACGTCACATGGTCAACCTCATAAGAAAATGCTGTGATCGTGTCAACGTCCACTTTGGAAATATAAATGGTAGAAGCCTCTTCTTCCGCTGTTTTCTCTTCCTCTTTATTTTTGTTATACCATTTCATTCCGAAGGTGGCAGCGATAAGCACTGCCAGCACGATCATAATTACAACAAACTGAATTTTCTGTTTTTTCATATTCTATCTGTCTCCAATCTTGATTTTCTATCATCTATTGTTTTATTTTTTTCTTCTTGATGCCCATATGACAATTCCAAGAATCATCATAATGACCGGAAGCACGATCATCAGACCAAGCCCGTACAGGATCCCTGCCGCCGCATCCACCGTGATGGCGCTGAGCGTGTAATCTTTTGTCGGGATCACACTTGTTGCAAGATCAGAATCGCCAACCATCTGGGCAATGATATCTGTAAACATTGCGCTGTTATTTCCGGAAACGATCTGGTCTGCACTGTCTGCAAACATTTCCACAGATCCGGCGACCACTACTTTTGCGACTGCATCTTCTTCGATTGTTTTTTCCATGGCAACCGCAACCGCAAATGGTCCTGTAGCATCTCCCTCCTCCAGCTCTGATGTTGTTGCATTTACTGCATCTGTCTTGGATACTGCTTTATCTGTCGTCTCCAATAATGCTGTATAAGTTGTATCATCTGTATCTTCTCCATAGGTAATTGCCTCGCTATATGGAGCAAAGATATATGAACCGCTGACGGAACTTGTATATGCACTTGAATTTACGTCAGGAAGCAGATAATACGGTGTATTGCTATAGTAATAGGATTTATCATTTTCCATCACAATACCGGAAACCCGTTCCATGCCGCATGCCGACAGGATTGACTCGAAGTTTTCCAGACCCTGTGCCTGAAAATTACAGGTGATCAGCACTTTTCCACCCCGATTGATATAATCGATCACTTTGCTGGCATCATCCTCCGAAAAATCAGTGGTCGGTCCATTAATAATCAACGCTGCTGCATCTTCCGGAACCGCATCCTCTTTTAATAATGCAAGGTCAGATAATGTGATATTTGCTTTTTCAATTGCCTCTGTAAAGCCACCGGACAAAGCTGTTTCCCCATGTCCGGACACCTGATAGATCACCGGAAGTTCTGTCGAATCCATGGTCACATACTGAATCGCACTTGTAAGCTGTCCCTCTGCATCATATCCATCAATGCTTCTGGAATAACTGCTGTAATCATAACTATAGGTATACACATCATTGTAATCAATGACTCTGGATCTTGCGCTGCTCACAACGATCATGCTGTTGGAAGTCACAGAACTGTCTGTATACTGTGCTGCAAAAGTCGGGTTTGCAGCCGGATTGATATAGGAAACTTTGATGTGATCCGACAGGGATTCATATCTCTGTAATGTCTCATCCAGCTTTGTATCTTTTGATGCATCGGACACCAGCACATAAATTGTCACATCCTCGTCGAGACTTTTCAGATAATCCTTCGTATCGTCTGTGATGGAATAAATTTTCGTTGAAGTGACATCAATGGATGTCCATGTTGCCGGAAGTTCTGCCACGAACAGGTTCACAACAACGGTCACTGCCACCATAGCAATGATCATTCCCGTTGAAAATACACCTGTCGATATTTTTTTCGAGCTGATGCTCCAGCGGCGTTTCTGAATGGACTGTCCTGTCAGGAATAAAAGTAATGCAATAATCGTTACATAATAGACAATTCCCGCCACATCCAGTGTTCCATTCATAAAATTGTCAAGCGGCGTGTAAAGATCGTAGCAGCCTAAAATTTTTGTCAGAAGATTTCCGCTCTCTGAGATCAGATTACAGATGCTTCCCATCATGTAGCCGGCAAATAATGCAACAAATGTCAAAACTGCGGAAATCACCTGGCTTTCAGTCAATGATGAAATAAACATACCAACGGCAATGCAGGCACAGCCATACAGCCAGAATCCAATCACTGCTGCATAAGATTCCCCTAATGGGATTGTTCCGTAAGACATTAACAGCAATGGTGTGATCGCAATGATCACCATATCTATAGTAAATACAGAAGCCATTGCGAGATATTTTCCCAATACTACTTTTCCCACGGATACCGGCGCGGTCAAAATCAACTGGTCTGTTCTGCTGTGACGTTCCTCCGCAAAACTACGCATAGTCAGCACCGGTACCGTGATCAGCATGATAAATGCGATTGCCGACAGTGAGTAAGAGATATAAGGATAGCCTGCGCGCAGATTGTAAGCATAAAAATATAGTCCATAGAGTACAAGAACTGCTGCAATAAACAACCATCCTGTCACCGTCTGAAAGTAAGCTTTTACTTCTCTTTTTAATATCGCAAACATTATTCCCCGTCCTCCTTACTTCCTTTTCCAAAATGAGGTTTTGAAAAATGGAGTTTTTTCTCTGGCAGAACTTCCTTCTGTGTCCCTTCTTTTTCCGTGAGTTCGAGGAACACATCCTCAAGAGATTTTGAAACCGGATTCATCTGCAGAATGACAAATCCATGGTTGACGCAGGAAGCAAACACCTGTTCTCTGATATCCATTCCCGGTTTTGCGATCAAATTCAGATGTACACACGCTTCCTCCTTCTGCTCTAATGGAATGCATTTCTCAACCTCTGCAATCTGTGTCAATACCTCCTGCACTGCCGCATTGTCCCCCTTGATCAGAAGTTCTATCTCCTGCGCCCCGGACATCTGTTTCATCAGATTCTCCGTGGAATCGCCTGCCACTAATTTTCCTTTGGAAATAATGAAAATGTGATCACACACTGCAGATATTTCAGACAGAATATGCGAACTTAAAATAACCGTATGATTTTTGCCAAGTTCTTTGATGAGGTCACGGATCTCTATGATCTGTTTTGGATCAAGTCCGACCGTCGGTTCGTCCAGAATGATGATCTCCGGATACCCCAGCACTGCCTGTGCAAATCCGACTCTCTGCCTGTAGCCTTTTGACAGGTTACGGATCAGTCTTGACTGCTGTGCGGTGATTCCGGTCGTCTCCATCGCCTCCTCCACATATTTATTTCTCCGACCCTTTTCGAGTTTCTTTAACTCTGCCACAAAGTTCAGATACTCTCTGACCGTCATATCCACATAAAGAGGCGGGATCTCCGGCAGATATCCCACACATTTTTTTGCTTCTTCCGGCTGTGCAAAAATATCAAATCCGTTGATCTTCACCTCTCCGCTGGTTGCACCTAAATACCCTGTAATAATGTTCATCGTGGTGGATTTTCCGGCGCCGTTTGGTCCTAAAAATCCATAAATTTTTCCTGGTTCCACAGTCAATGTCAGATCATTCACTGCAATATGGTCGCCATATTTTTTTACCAGATGGCTGATCTCGATCACAATCTTTTCCTCCTTACTTCCGGCCGCATGAAAATCGCGAAATCCGTCTGTTTTCACGAATTTCGCAACTGTCGATTTTCGATAGTATTATCTTATCGAAAAAATGTGTTTTCTTTTGGAAAAAAATGTGATAACTTTGTGAAATTCATCTGACATTTTCACTTTCTGGCTTTAGCCGTTCATAAATTCCACATAGCGGTTGATCACATCCGCTTCTGTCGCTCCAATGATAAAATAGTAGTCGATGAGCTCCATATGCTCTGTGGAAATGTATGGTCCATACATCGGAATGTTACAGCATAATACATCGCTGTCCGTTGCCACTGCAATTCCATAGCCAAGATTGGAATGCACCAGTGGAAAACGTTTGGATTTTTCCCCATAACAAATGTATTTTGTCGTATTTTTGAGTGGAAGCCTGTCATCCTTTAAAACACCCTTGGCTGACAGCCGTTCCGATCTTGACCAGTCAAAGTACATCCAGTTCTGTTTTTTCACCACATCCATCTGTCTCGGTGGAGCTGTCTTTTCTTTCAGCACTGTTTTTCCGGCGGCATTGGCATAGGAGATGGCACCACTTTTTTTGTCGACGGTAAGCTGGATCTCTTTTGTGTTTATTAAGATTGCCTCTCTTGTCTCTTTCTGCTGCCACTTTATTTTCGTCTGGCTGTTCTGGAACAATTCTTTTATTTTCTGTCCTGCGCCGAATGTCACACGGATCACGGCGTCATTCACCGGACTGACATGGAGTACACCGTAGTTGCTGACACAGGCAACACCGCACGCCGTCTGCTCCACCCAACGGACAGCTGTGTCGATCCTGCCATGTCCCAATGGACGCAGGATGCTGTTGTCCGGAATATCTCCGAATTTATGGACAGATTGCACACCCGATAATTCGGAAGTGTGGTGTTCGGAGAGGTTCATGGATTTCTGGATGGTTTTGGGTTTTGTGATTGGCTTCTCAGATAACTCCGGCTTCTCCACCACTTCAGGCTTCCTGACCACTCTCCGCACCGGCTTTTTCTCTTCGACTTTGAAAACTTTCTGCTCCCGCTCCGGCACCGGATCAGCGATCAGTCCGGTCAGAATATCTTTGTATAACACCGCAAGTTCGTGCAAAGCTCTTGTTGCCGCCACGTACAAGAGTTTTACATGTGCGTCGTCTGACGGATATTTTTCTCTGCTCGGATCAAACAACAAAACAGCGTCAAATTCCAGACCTTTGGTATACGCTACCGGAAGGATCATGACACCGCTTCCAAATTCTGTGTTTTCCAGATCATCACCTGTGACGGACAACTTTTTGCCAAGCTTCTTTTTTATCTTCTCTGCCTCTTTTTCATCCCGGCATACGATTGCAATGGTTTCAAGTCCCTCTTTCTGCCAGTGTTTTACCTGCTCTGCTGTGTAGTGGTATAACTCTTTGTCATCCGAAAGCTGCGCCATCGTCACATCTTTTCCATGTCTTATGATCGGTTCGACCGGATAAATCGGAAAATTGCCGTGCTGCAAAATACGCATTGCAAAATTAGAGATTTCAATCGTATTCCGGTAGCTCTTGCGCAACAGCTCAAAACTGTCATAAGGGCCTGTCAGAAATAATTTGCGCAGTGCCTCCCAGTCATTCAGACCATATCCGTAATGAATGTTCTGCGACACATCACCCATAATCGTAAATGTACAGTTTCTCATGCAGAATTTCAGCACACTGTAAACCATCATGCCAAAATCCTGTGCTTCGTCGATCACGACATGACTTGCTTCCCGCACAAGCTCTATCTCTTTCACACGTTTGTAAAGATATGCCAGCGCTGCAAGATCATAGACATCAAAATCATTTTCCGGCACAGGAAGCTGATAGCCTTTTAACCTCTGCTCCTCTAAAAAATCCGCATACAGCTCAAAGATAGAAGTTTTCCACTCTTTTCCGCCAAAATACCACCGGTATTTTTTCTGGATCTCACGCTTGTCGTCCGCTGTGTACCGGATGTCTTTTCCAGTGATCTCGTTGTGCACTTTTGCCATTACACGTTTGTTCAACATGGCAATTTTATTCTGGATGGAAACCTCCGGGTTTTCGTTCAAATAAGCTGCAATCGCTTCTGCGGTCAGAAGAATTTTGCTCGTTTTTTGAAATGTTACCTTACTTGAAGTTCTCCTTACAGAACTGGTTTTCACTGGAACTTCTAAGAAAATATCTTCCGCTAAAATCGTCTCCTCTTCGAGTTTTCTGCAGTACTCCTCCAGATTTTGGAACCAGAACAGTGTTCCCTTAATATGGATGAAGCTGTCCTCTTTCTCCAGTGCATGCACGCGCATTGTATGCTCGTCCCAGTCCTCATACAAAAGTCTTGTGAAAAGCTGCTCCATTGTCATCTGCCGGATTCCATATACCTCCAGATCAGGCAAAACGCTGGTGATGTAGTTCAGCAAAATGCGGTTGCTTCCGATAATATAGAAATCCTCCGGGCGGAACTCTTTGTCATAATTATATAAAATGTAAGAAATCCGATGCATTGCCACGGTTGTTTTCCCGGAACCCGCACTTCCCTGTACGATCACATTCTGTTTCGGAGATTTTCGGATAATTTCGTTCTGCTCCTTCTGAATGGTTGCGATGATCTCACCAAGTACTGCTTTTTTATTTTTTGCCAGATATTTTGTGAGAAGTTCATCATTCGCCACGACATCCGAATCGTAGAAATCTTTTAAGGTATCGTTTTCAATCTCATAAGTCCGTTTCATCAGAAGATCGATCGCGTAAGTTTTCTCATTCTGCACCGTATATTCGCACGGTCCGACTGCATTCTCATAATAAACCGACGCCACGGGTGCTCTCCAGTCGATGACCACTTTGTCGATGATATTTTTTGAGATTCCAACCCTTCCGATGTAGAGTGCCTCATCTTTTTTCGAATCCTCATCATAAAAATCGATCCGCCCAAAGTACGGCTTCTTCCGCGCTTTTTCTAATCTGCTCCTGTCACGCTTCACCGTCTCATACATGAGCTGGGTATTGTCGATCAGCGAAAGCGCCTCCACATCCTTTGGTCCATAGGTTTCCAACAGCGTGTGGATGTCCTCCTTCAGGCTTTGCTCCTGTGCGATGTTTTTATCGAGATTCTGCTGTGTGATCTCGATCGTCTGCGCTAGATGTGCTTCTTCTGCTTCCCTTGTGATGCCCGGCAATCTGCCAGATGATTGTCTGCGTTGTTCCATTTGCGTCCCCTTTTTACGCATATACGTTATATTTCTTCAGATCCTCTTTGACCTGCTCAATCGTCTCAAAACAGATTCCGTGAATTCCGGCTTTTTCGGCTCCCTCGATATTTTCCATCCGGTCATCGATAAATACACACTCATCCGCTGTGAGCTGATATTTTTTTAATAATGTCTCATAGATTTCCACATCCGGTTTGACCTGTCTCACACTGTAAGAAAAGATATCGCCGTCTGTCAACGGTAAGAAATCCAGCGCATTGTCCTTCGTTCTCTGATAAGTCCAATCTCCATAGTTAGAAAGAATATACACATGCAAGCCTTCTTTTTTCATATTGGAAATCCATTCTTTCGTATAGGAAAACTGTGTGATTGCCAGTTCCAGATGATTCCAGAACAGATTGATCTCTTTTTTATATTCCGGTGCCTTCTCATAAAAAGCAGAAAGGATCTGTTCATCTGACCACACGCCACGGTCTGTCTCAAGCCAGACCGGAGTATTGACCGTAGCATCCGCAACCGCTTTCACTGTCTTATCATCAAATCCAAGTTGTTTCATTGCGTCTTCCGGCTCCCACGCCACAAGAACTTTCCCGACATCTAAAATAATATTTTTTAGCATAAATCCTCCTTGTTTTTCCGAAGGAAAAATCCGAACCCCTTGGTGAGGAGAGGATTTAGCCTCCTTGTTTGTTTTGTCACAAAAGGCAGGGTGCCACTGCACGCCTGCCTCAGTCTCTTTATTTATTGCGGTAAATGATATCTTCTCTTCCTGGTCCGTTAGAAACCATTGTGATCGGGTATCCGATCTGTCCTTCAATGAACTCAATGTAATTTCTGCAGTTTTCCGGAAGATCCTCGTATTTCTTAATTCCACGGATATCACATTTCCATCCCGGAAGTTTTTTGAATACTGGTTTTGCTTTCTCTAATTTTGCAGTTACAGGGAAGTCTGTGGTTACTTCTCCGTCGATATCGTATCCAACACATACCGGGATCTCATCTAAGTATCCTAATACGTCAAGTACGGTAAGCGCTACATCCGTTGTTCCCTGCAGACGGCATCCATACTTACTTGCAACACAGTCATACCATCCCATTCTTCTTGGACGTCCGGTTGTTGCTCCGAATTCACCGCCGTCTCCGCCGCGTCTTCTCAGTTCGTCTGCCTCGTCTCCAAAGATCTCGCTAACGAATGCTCCTGCTCCTACTGCGGAAGAGTATGCTTTACTTACTGTTACAATCTTCTTGATCTCATATGGTGGGATGCCTGCTCCGATCGCACCGTATGCTGCTAAAGTAGAGGAAGATGTTACCATTGGATAAATTCCGTGATCCGGATCTTTTAAAGTACCAAGCTGGCCTTCCAATAAGATCTTTTTGCCTTCCTTAATCGCTTTGTCTAAGAATAAAGAAACATCTCCGACATATGGAGCGACCATGTCTCTGTACTCATGCAAAGTAGCTAATAACTCTTCTTCTTTTAATAATGGTTTGTGATACATATGTTCAAGCATAATGTTCTTTGTCTCGCAGGTACGTTTTACTTTTGCCTGCAATAATTCCTCATCGAATAACTCACTTACCTGAAAACCGATCTTTGCATATTTGTCTGAATAAAATGGTGCGATACCGGACTTGGTAGAACCGAAAGAATTCTTTCCAAGACGCTCCTCTTCATACTGATCGAAAAGAACGTGGTAAGGCATAACCATCTGTGCTCTATCTGAAATCATGATTTTTGGTGCAGGCACATTGCGGTCTGTGATTGATTTGATCTCACTCATTACTTTCGGGATATCCAGTGCGACACCGTTTCCGATAATGTTGGTAATGTGGCTGTGGAATACACCGGATGGCAATGTATGTAATGCAAATTTACCATAGTTGTTTACGATGGTGTGACCTGCATTTGCTCCACCCTGAAAACGGATAACGATGTCCGCTTCATCTGCAAGCATATCTGTGATTTTTCCTTTTCCCTCGTCGCCCCAGTTAGCGCCTACTACTGCTGTAACCATTTGATTTTCCTCCTGCATAAAAAAAGTGATGGTCTGTAAAAACCATCACACTTTCCTGTTTTTACTTTATGATTATACACGAAGTAATGTCATAAGTAAAATTAATATTCATTATATTTGATATAATTGTTTATTATATCATGAAGCAAAGCTTCATGATCGTGATCTACACTCGCTTCGCTCGGCAGTCTTTATTATATCATGATATTCCATATGCTATCAGACACGATCGGTTTCAGAAACATTGAAATCAAAAGCATAACCGCAAGAATCAGGACAGGTTCATATCGTACTAAACTTTCTTTCGATTCCTCTGTTTTTAAAGAGAACGGAAAAGAGAATTTTCTGCTTATTTCATATCCTATCACAGTTCCTGCCGTATTGGTGATCAGATCATCAATATCCGTAAGCCTGAATGTAAATATCTGTAATAGTTCAATCCCCAGTGATACCGCGAGTCCCATGAAAAACATGGTTTTGAAAGACCGGAAATTCTTCCAGACCGCAGGTACAAAAAATCCCATCGGTATAAATAAAATGATATTCAAAATCGTATTTTTCATATATGCAGACGGACTATTTACAATGTCTGCAAACGGTATCAGATTCAGACCAAAATCCATCTGAAATGTCCCAACCGCAGGAACACCCACAACTGAAAACAAAGCAATCGCATAAAATGCAAATATCAGTTTTACACAAAATGGTTTAAATTCCCATTTCCTGTAGATTGTACACTGCAAAATAGCCAAAGCAGGAATCACAAAAATAGCAGCTGAGACACAATCTATCTCGATTGATAATAAACGCATCATTGACGTTTTCCCCCCCTAAATATCCTGATCTTGCATATAAATTTATCATATTCCTGCCCGTAATCCCATTGATATTCTATTAAGATTGATGAAGAATTGATGAACTTTTTCTGACATTTTTTCACTACGGAACAAGCAGAAAATCATATAATTTTTCTGCCGCTGCCGACATCGGCGCACGCTCGTTTGAGACAATGCAAAACTCGCGTTCCGGTATCGCCCTGTCAAATTTCAATACGAATAATTCCCCATTTTCAATGTATTTTTCTGCGAAATCCGACACGACACTGGCAACACCGAGGTTGCGCACTGCAAACTGGATGAGCATATCGCTCGTCGCAAGTTCAAATTCCGGCCGGACAAATGTGCCGCGTTCTGCCAGATAATCTTCCACATATTTTCTTGTGGAAGTACTGCCCTCTAAGCACATGACCGGAAGATTTTCAAGCTCTTTATAGCTTAATTTTCCGCCTTTTAAATACTCAAACTTTTTTCCCGCCACAAAGACATCCTGAATTTTGCGGACAGGTGTCATTTTAAAATCATATTTATTGTTCACCGGGGTACTGATGATTCCAAAATCAATTTTTCCGTCCTGCAAATGTTTCAACGTCTCCGGTGTCGGGGCATTCGTCACAGTCACTTTGATCTGCGGAAATGCATCATGGAACGCCTCCAGATAAGGAAGCAGATAAAACTGCAACGTCATGTCACTGGCACCCACACAGATTTCTCCGGCATCCAAGTTTAACATCTCCGAGAGTTTTTTCTCCCCGGTAAGGATTGTCTCATATCCTTTTCTCACATATTCTGCAAGCAGTCCGCCTTCTTTTGTCAAGCGCACGCCTTTGGATGTCCGCACAAAGAGAGCGCAGGAAAGATCACTTTCTAAATGCTTGACTGCCTGGCTGACTGCCGGCTGTGAGATGGAGAGCGCCTCTGCTGCGAGGGAGATACTGTTGTATTTGGATACATAATAAAAAATTTTGTAGTATTCGAGGTTTGTCTGCATTATTTTACTCCGTGATTTTCTGTGACTTGCAAATAATTGCTTTCCTATTATAACAGTTTCCCACGAAAAAATCCTTTCTTTTGCGAAAACAAAAAATTTATATTTTTTCGCAAAAGAAAACATTGTTTTTTTACAATCCATGCCTTATACTAAGTTGCTGAAACGCAAAGAATATGCGTGTTGAGGCTAAAAAAACACGGACAGATTTTTAACTATTTTATAAATCAAGGAGTACAGACTATGACAAAAGACATGACAACGGGCAGCCCGCTCAGAATGATCTTACTTTTTTCCGTTCCGGTTTTACTGGGAAATATTTTTCAGCAGTTTTATAACATGGTGGATACGATCATTGTCGGGCAGTATCTGGGTGAGGATGCTCTGGCTGCGGTAGGCTCTACCGGATGCCTGATGTTCCTTGTATTAGGATTTGCAAATGGTATTGCGCAGGGATTTGGCGTTATGGTCTCCCACGCCTTCGGTGCAAAAGATTTCAAGCTGTTAAAGCATTATGTCGCACTCTCCCTGATACTGACTGCCATTGTATCGTTACTTCTGACCATCCCTACGGTGGCAGCTTCCAGACAGTTTCTTATTTTAATGAAAACACCGGACAATATCTTAGGACTCGCAGACTCTTATATCAAAGTCATTTTCGCAGGTATCCTGCTCACGATGTCCTACAACGTTGCCTCTGGTATTTTAAGAGGGATCGGCGACAGCAAAACACCGCTGTATTTTCTGATTCTCTCTTCCTTTTTAAATATTGTGCTCGACCTGTTTTTGATCGTCGTTGTAAAACTTGGAACCGCAGGTGCTGCCTATGCGACGATCATTGCGCAGGGTGTCTCAGCACTGCTTTGCTTTATTTATATGTTCCGCAAATTCGACATTTTAAAAACCAGCCGGGAAGATTACTACCTCGACGGATATGGTGTGTTCAATATGCTTTCCATCGGTATTCCGATGGCGCTCAACTATTCCATCACCGCTATCGGAACCATGATCCTGCAGGGCGCAGTCAATATTTTCGGTTCCAGTGTTGTGGCTGCCTTCACCGCCGCCTCCAAAGTGGAAAACCTCTCCACCCAGACCATGCCGACACTCGGCACTGCGATTGCCACCTACTGCGGTCAGAACCTCGGCGCAGGAAAATACAAACGTATCTACGAGGGAATGCGCAAAGGATTTTTCATCTGCATTTTTATCTCGCTTGCTGCCTCTGCCATCTGCGTATTCGGCGGACGTTTTATTGTGAGCTGGTTTGTGAGCGATCCTTCTGAAGAAATTTTTGACTATGCCATGCAGTATCTGAACACCATCAGTTTCTTCATGCTGCCGCTCGCATGGATTTTCCTTTACCGGAACGCCCTGCAGGGCTTAAACCGCGGACTTGTTCCAATGTTAAGCGGTGTTGTGGAAATGGTGTGCCGTATTATCGTGATCGCCGTCACCTTAAATCCGTTCGGTTACTGGGCAGTCCGTCTGGCAAGCCCGATCACATGGCTGATCACCGGAATCCTTCTGATCGTGACGTATTTTATCTGGGAAAAACAGAGCCGGAAAAAACATGCCGGTTCACCAGCCTAAAACTTTAGTTTTCCACCCCACTTCTGAACAGCCTCCACAAGCTGTATCAGATAACGGAACACCGGCTCCGTGATGACTGCGAACACGATCATGAGCATTGCACATTTTCCTGTGACCGCCGTGATTGCAAACAGTTCACTGAAAAACAGCATACAAAATAACCAGCCGATGACCATCGCTGCGATCAGGATCGCATGCGGTGTTGTCATCGGTTTTGCTATATGATAAAGGATCATGAAACCGACAACTGCGATCAGGATCGTGCACGACGTGGAAACGCACTCTTTTTCCACTCCGAACTCCCTGCAGAAAATCACCAGACCGCTCACCACGATAAAATCTGTAATCCCAGCCGGAAGCGCCTGGATCAGGACATTGGTAAGAAAATGCCCATGGATCTGATTCCGGTTCTGCTCCAGCGCCAGAAAAAATGACGGAATCCCGATCGTAAAAACACTGATGAGCGACACCTGCGATGGCTCCAGCGGATAATCGATCAGAAACAGCATGGAAAATACGGCTAAGAGCATGGAGAAAATGTTCTTGACCAGATAAAGGCTGGCAGTGCGCCCGATGTTGTTCACCACCCGCCGCCCTTCCATGACAACCCCCGGCATTTTATTGAAATCGTTATCGAGTAGCACAAGCTGTGCCACATGCGAAGCCGCCTCACTGCCTGACGCCATCGCAATGCTGCAGTCTGCATCTTTTAACGCAAGAATATCGTTCACGCCGTCTCCTGTCATTGCCACGGTCTTTCCCTGCTCTTTTAATGCCTGCACCAGAAGACGTTTCTGCTCCGGTGTCACCCTGCCGAACACCGTGTATTTTTTTGCTGCCTTTCGCACTGCATCTACTGTTTTCAGTGTTGCCGCATCCACCTGTTTTTCTGCGTGACGGATTCCCGCTTTTTTTGCGATCTCCGACACCGTGACCGGATTGTCCCCGGAGATCACTTTCACTTCCACTCCCCGCTTGGAAAAGTAACGGAACGTATCCATTGCCCCCTCCCGGATCGCATTGTTGAGCAGGATAAATGCAATGGGACTTGCATTTTCTGTCAGTTCTTTTCCATCCAGATTCCCATCATACTCTGCAAATACAAGCACACGATATCCCTTTTCCAGAAATACTTCGATCGTTCCCTGAACAGCCGCATAATCCTGCCGCAGCACAAATTCCGGTGCACCGACCACATAAGCTTTTCCTGCCAGAACCACTCCGCTGTATTTTGTGGCAGACGAAAACGGGACGATTTTTTCTGCACTGTTTTCCATCGGCTCCGTAAAATACTGCTGCAATGCCTCCATCGTTGCATTGTCGCACGGCAGGGCACGCACACAGTCTGAAAGCAGTCTTGCGACTTTATTTTTCTCCTCTTCGGCTGTCTGGTTTCTGTATTCCGATTGTTGGTCTGCTTCCTGTTCCTTTTCTTTCGCTGCCAGGCTTTGGTCTATTGCAAGGATAAACTGTGCCACTTCCATTTCCGGCACGGTAATGGTTCCGGTCTTATCCACGCACAGTACATTTACCCGCGCCAGTGTCTCGATACATTTCATGTCATGGATCAGTACCTTTTGTTTTCCAAGCCTCATCACCGACACCACCATCGCCACACTTGCAAGAAGGTACAGGCCTTCCGGGATCATTCCGAGAATAGCCGCCACCATGCCCGTCACACTATCTTTCATCGTTGCCCCGGAAAAAAAGTATTGCTGTAAAAACAGGATCGCCCCGATCGGCAAAATGATCACGCCCACGGTCTGCACAAGGCGGTTCAACGCCCGGATCATCTCCGACTGCTCGCCCTCTTTTGTCTGCGTTGCCTGTAACATCAGTCCTGAAATATAAGAATCTTTTCCCACTTTTTCGAGTTTTGCCATGCACTCTCCTGATATCACAAAACTTCCCGAAAAAAGGGAATCTCCCTCTTTTTTTACAATCTCATCGGCCTCCCCTGTGATCAAAGCCTCGTTGACTGTGATATTGCCGGATAAAACCAGTGCGTCCGCCGGAATCTGTCCACCTGCTGAAAGCGTTATCACATCATCCTGCACCAGTTCATCCGCCAAAACCTCCTGATTACTTCCGTTGCGCCGGACCGTGATTTTCGGTGTGTTTAATATCGTAAGATCATCCAGAATCTTTTTGGAACGCAGCTCCTGGATGATCCCGATCAACATATTTGCAATAATTATAGGTAAAAAAGTAAGATCCCGAAAAGACCCCACTACGATCAGAAGGATCGTAATGATCAAAAAAATAAGATTATAATAAGTTACAACATTTGAGCGGATGATCTGTGCCACTGTCTTTGTGGAAGAATCTACGCTTTCATTCGACAACCCTGCTTTTTTCCGAAATTCCACTTCAGCAGTGGACAGTCCACTCATATTCTGGCACATTCTGCATCTCTCCATCTCACTTTATGATGCTTTAGTATGCCCTGTTTTTTATTAAACTATTTGAACAATCGCTAATTGTTCTTTACTTTGCTTTTAACGCCCAGACTGCTTTGATCTGGCTTCTGATTTTTCCATAGTCCCATTTCTGGCCACTGCGGTATAAAGAAAATGGATCGTTAATGGAAAATCCTTCGTCATCATAGTCATAGAGCAGGATAAAATGTCCTCCTGTAGTGAAATCTCCCTGCCGCACGGAACAGATCACGATGTCTCCCTGATCTAAGTGCTGTTTGATCTCAATCTGGCTGATATTGATCTGCTCGGAACGGACACCGTAAGCTGCCGCCCCCTCTGTCATAAGCGACCACATCGTTCCTGTGCCGGACATATAGTAACCTTCCTGCATGGCAAATTTTGCGATTGCAGCCGGAGTTGCCTCTTCGTTTCCAGTCAGCGCAACTACTGCCATCGCCAGTGTTGTAGGACCGCATCCGCTGATCGCGACATTGCTGTCATCCCCATATGCAAGGTAGCCCCAGCGTTTATCCCACTGTAAAAAGAGCGGATATTCTTCCTGTAACTCTTTCTCTGTCAGTTCTGCTTTATCATAATCCCTTGTATTCCCTTTGTAATCAGCTACAAATGCGATCATTTCCGGATTATTTGCCAGATTGATCAGTAATTTTTCCGGATATTTCTCTGCATTTTCCACGATCTGTGCGTAGCGTTCATCTGACGCTTCCATCTGTTCTAACTGTCTGATTGCCTGATTCAAGGAATAATCTACCGGTTTTGATAACACAACCTGTGGAATCTCCGCAAACGGATCACTCGTTTCTTCGCTGTCTGCAGGCTCTTCGACAGTTTCTGTAGCAGACTGTTCCACTTTTTCTGTCTCTTCTGCTATCGCTTCCTTATTATCTATGACATTTGTCGTTTGTTTTTCTTTCTTCTCTTCATCGGAGTTATCCTGCGCTGATGCCAGCACTTCTTCTGTTTTTCCAAGTTTGATCTCAGGAAAATATCTTCCACAGATACATCCCAGTAAAAAAGATGTCAAAAGCATTACACTCAAAACGATTTTTCTTTTCCGTACAAGCTTTTTCTGTCTCAGTCTTCTTTCGTCTAATTCTGTCTGATTCTGTATCTGGCGCTGATTCTGCTCCTTCATCTATCGGTAACCTCTCTCGTATTTCTTTCTTGCGTAGCGTGTTCTATTATATACATAAACCCTATAATTTTGCTACCCTCTTCATAAAAAATTAATAAAACTTTGGTTTTTCTTCGGAATAGCCACAGAAAAACAGGTGCCAAATGTATGATCCATTCAGCACCTGCCCTGTCCTGTCTGTTTTTATTTATTGCTGAGATATTCGTGAATACCCTTAGCTGCTGCTTTACCAGCACCCATCGCAAGGATAACAGTAGCTGCACCTGTCACAGCGTCACCACCGGCATAAACACCTTCTTTGGAAGTTGCACCAGTCTCTTCTTGTGCAATAATGCATTTTCTACGGTTAATATCAAGACCTTTTGTAGTGGATGAAATCAGAGGGTTTGGAGAAGTACCAAGTGACATGATCACGGTATCTGCCTCGATCTCATATTCAGAGCCAGGAATTTCAACCGGGCTTCTTCTTCCGGAAGCATCCGGCTCACCAAGTTCCATTTTGATCACTTTTGCTCCCTTTACGCAGCCGTTTTCGTCCACTAATAATTCGGTTGGATTCTGGAGAAGATCAAAAATGATTCCCTCCTCTTTTGCATGGTGTACTTCCTCTTTACGTGCCGGAAGTTCTTCCTCACCACGACGATATACGATATGTACCTCTGCGCCAAGTCTTCTTGCTGTTCTTGCAGCGTCCATTGCCACGTTACCACCGCCGACTACAATAACTTTCTTACCAGCTTTGATCGGTGTATCGTAATTGTCTAAGAACGCTTTCATAAGGTTATTTCTTGTTAAGAACTCATTGGCTGAGAATACACCCATTGCCTGCTCACCCGGAATACCCATAAATCTTGGGAGTCCTGCACCGGATCCAATGAAAACTGCCTCAAAGCCCTCGTTGTCCATCAACTCATCAATTGTAACGGATTTACCGATGACAACATTAGTCTCAATCTTAACCCCCAATGCTTTCACGTTTTCCACTTCAGCGGCAACAACCTTCTGCTTTGGAAGACGGAATTCAGGAATACCGTAAACCAAAACACCACCTGCCTGATGTAATGCTTCGAAAATCGTCACATCATAACCAAGTTTTGCAAGATCTCCTGCACAGGTAAGACCTGCCGGACCGGAGCCGATCACTGCTACTTTATGTCCATTTAATTTTTCTGCCTTTTTCGGTTTAATGCCATGCTCTCTTGCCCAGTCCGCAACAAAACGCTCTAATTTACCGATTGCTACAGGCTCTCCTTTGATTCCACGGATACATTTTCCCTCACACTGTGTCTCCTGTGGACATACACGGCCACAGACTGCCGGAAGTGCGGAAGACTCACTGATCACATGGTAAGCAGCCTCAAAATTACCTTCTTTTACTTCTGCGATAAATCCCGGAATATTGATGGATACCGGACATCCTTTCATACACTGTGCATTTTTACAGTTTAAGCAGCGGGCAGCTTCTGCCATTGCCTCTTCTTCGTTATATCCCAAACATACTTCTTCAAAGTTCGCTGCACGAACGGCTGGCTCCTGCTCACGAACCGGAACTCTAGTTAATACGTCCATTTTTTCCTCCTGATTCTATGTAACTGACCAGACAGTTTTCTCTCTGATCTGCAAAATTTCTGATTTTTAACTATTACAATTGCCGCATCCACCGTGATGTGTTGCACCTTCCTGTAATTTCAACATCGCTCTTCCCTCTTCGGTCTTGTACTGAGCCTGTCTTCTCATCGCCTGATCAAAATCAACCAGATGTCCGTCGAACTCCGGTCCGTCTACACATGCAAATTTCACTTCATCGCCGACAACCAGACGGCAGGCACCACACATTCCGGTTCCGTCTACCATGATCGGGTTCATGGAAACAACCGTTGGAATTCCTAATTCTTTTGTCAATTTGCAGACAAATTTCATCATGATCATTGGTCCGATTGCCACACAGTGGTCATAACGGTTACCATTATCCCAGAGTTCCTGCAGCTGTGCAGTACCGGTTCCCTTGAAACCGTACGAGCCATCATCCGTTGTCACATAAAGGTTTGTGGCAACTTTTTTCATCTCATCCTCTAAGATAAGTAAATCTTTGTTACGGGAACCCATGATAACATCACAGTCAACGCCGTGCTCATGCAGCCATTTTACCTGAGGATAAACCGGAGCTGTACCAACACCACCTGCAACAAATAAAATTTTCTTTTTCTTTAATTCTTCAATATCTTCATGAATCAGATCAGATGGACATCCCAAAGGTCCAACAAAATCTTCAAAAGCATCCCCTTCCTGTAAGCTTACCATACGCTCTGTGGAAGCTCCTACGGTCTGGAATACGATTGTAATTGTTCCCTCTTCTCTGTTGTAATCACAGATGGTAAGTGGAATACGTTCACCCTCCTCATCAATTTTTACAATCACAAACTGTCCCGGTTCGCAATACTGCGCAACACGAGGAGCCTTGACATCCATAAGATAAATCTTGTCTGCCAGTTTTTCTCTTCTAACGATTGGATACATGTTTTTCCTCCTTGTATATACTCACTGCCTTTTTCATTTCTCCTATTATAAATCCCCTATGAGAAAGAATCTCTCTTGCGAGATTCTCCGCCTACGGCGGGTCGCAGTATGCGACATACTTCTTATCCGCCGCAGTGCGATCCTTGCGGAGCATTTT
>ULWD01013440.1_pt1 | contig 24513 bp, 18 predicted proteins | sample 1960011 | NCBI WGS metagenome assembly ULWD01 (sample SAMEA4835803, study PRJEB28245) | human gut metagenome | biome: gut microbiome; material: fecal sample | place: Denmark | collected 2008 | reverse complement strand
CAGGCTCTTTCCCCGGAAGGCCATGCCGTCCTGATACGCGAATTCTGCCCCCGGGGCCTCGTTACGCGCGACCTGGCCAGCGGAGAACTGGCTGTCTCTCCGGAAAATGAATCCCAATTCGCCCAGGCCCGGGAAGCTTTTGAAACCCAATACGCAGCCAATGCAGAAGGCAAGCTGAGGGGATTCGGCACCGTGCTCTTCCTTTACCCGCTTTCTCCGGCGCAACCCCAGCCGGCTGTAGCGCATGCCCAGGCTCTCCGCCCCGCAAAAAAACCGCAGCAACCGCAACTGCGGAAGCCCGTAGTCGGCGCCGCCATCCCCGGAACGCCGCTGCCGCGGGTAAAGCACTCCGGAGGGTTTCCGGTCATCACGGTCATTGTGACCGGGATGCTCGCCCTCTTCGGATTTCTGGGCTACCAGATACTCAAGGATAAAGAAGAACCCGTCGCTAAAGCCGTTACCGTGCCCGTACCGGCTCCGCCCAAACCCAAACCCAAGCCCGCTCCGCCAAAACCGGAGCCCGTGGTGGTCACTCCTGAACCGGAACCCGTGGTGGTCGCTCCCGAACCGGAACCGGAGCCTGAACCGGAGCCGCCTGCTCCCGACCTTTCCCCCTCCCCGGAAGTCATTGCCATGGAAAAGGCTTTACGGGAGGAAGCTATCGCGTCCAAAGGGAAATTTTCTGAAAAACTGTTGAATAAATATCCCCATTACGCGGAAGCCTACGTACGGGATTACGTGAAAAAACGCGGAGGCAGTTTTTCTCCGGATTTTGAAAAATGGCTGAAAAACACGAAAAACAATCGTGAAGTCTTCGCCATGTTCTTCCCGCCGGACCCCAGCGTCGCCACCAATGTGGCTTTCATGATTGATGAACTGGGGCTGGAAACGACGGAAAAATATGACCAGCTCGTTCTGGCGTTCGCAGTAGGACGCCGCGAATTCGGCATGGGAGCCTTCGACCTTACCCATCAGGGCCGTTACGTTGATGCCCTGGGCAAGCTGAATGATCTGAGATCCTCCGGAGTCATGCCTCCGCCAGCGGACCTGTACTGCGCCGGGAAACCGCCCGTCAACTGGTATGGGAACGCCCCCCGCACCGTGGATGAGGAATGCTACAAAAAGGTGGAAGCCTATCTGGACCGCAAAAAAATTACCCCCAAGCAGGCCTGGCTCAGGAAATACCCCACCGTCTCGGAAATTGGGGACTCCGCCATTACGGAAGACAACCTGGCCGGCTTTCTGCACGAATACATGTACCGCCACGGCCAGCTGAGGCGCAAGAGGGATCCCTTCCCCACTCCGGTGGAATTCTTTTCCTACCTGGTGGATAAATATGAACATTGCGGTGATTTGCGCGACGTGGACCGCAAGCGTGTGGAATGGACCGGCGTCTCCCTGGAAGGAACGCCCTGGCCGGCCATGATGGCCCTTTCGGAAACGCGCCCTCTGCGTGAGTGCGACAGCGTGTGGGAACGCTACATGGGCCAGCGGGGCCCGACCCGCCTGTGGCTGTACGGCCCCTACCGGGCGGATGACGATAAGGAACCGCCCATCCTGTTCAGCTTTGACCCGGATCCGGAATGGTCCAGGGAATCCAATGAACGCAAGCTCCATGAAGGCGGCGTGTGCGGCACCATGTCCCTTATCTCCCGCAATTCCCAGATTGCGCGCGGCATTCCCGCCGCCCCCGCCGGGCAGCCCGGCCACGGCAATCTGATGACCACCCATTTCACCGGCAACGGCTGCTGGCTGAGTGTGGGGCAAAGCGTGGACACCCTGAAAGCCACCACGGGATTCTGGTACTTCCGGGATTCCGACGCACCGCGCACCGGCAATGCGGAATACCAGTCCGGACTGGCCCTGTCCATGAACATCGACTATGAAAAGTTCATCGACAGCCGATTCGCCATGAACATTTACAAACTGGCAGGCACCGGCTCCTCCACGGAAGAGACGGCCGCCCCTCCCGCCACGCTCCCCAAGGAATTCACGCAGACCGCCATGAGGACCGTGCTCAAGGCCAACCCGTTCTACACGGAAGCCTGGTACACGCTCTTCAAGCAGGAACCCCAGGACCTCATGGGAGCCACCAAGATGGTGGATGAAGTGAGGGAGGCCCTGCCGGACGGCATGGGCATCAGAAAGCTTTGGAAAACGCGCAAATACGTTTCCTCCGTAGGCCGCGGCGACAAGAACGGCAAGGAAATGCTTGCCAACCATGCCAGGGAATACGTCAATGTGCTCTGCTCCGTGATTCTGGAAAATGCCCTGAAACAGGAATATGACTATAAGACCTTCCAGTGGGCCGAACTCATGTCCTGGCTCAAGTCTGAATCCAAGCGCAACTCCTACCCGGAGCCTCAGGCCGCCTATCAGATAGCGTATGCCAAGGCCCAGGGCACGGACAGGCTCAAAAGAACCGTAGACAGGGGATTCAAGAAAGCTCTCAATTTCTACCGGGACGACAGCAACGCCCTGAAGGAGCCCAAAGATGTGGATCAGGAGGAAATGTCCTTTTCCCTGGCCGCCCTGTGCCAGGCCCTGCCCAAGGAAGAACTGGTCCCCTGGATGAAAAACATGCTGGACACCTGTCCGGACGGGTTCAAATACAAGCCCAAAAACAAGAAGGAAACGAAAATCCACCCCTTCTACGACGCCCTGACGAAAAACTACATCTCTCTGGCTGACGATTCGGAAAAATCCCGCGTCAAGTCGGAAATGAAAGAGGCTTCCGACAGAATTCTGGAGCTTTCCCAGGACAAGAAAGGCGATGGGAATGGGTCCTCCGGACGCCGCCGGAGACGCTGATTCCCCGCTTCCGTGCACCTCTACGTCCACATTCCCTTCTGCCACCGTATTTGCCCGTACTGCGCTTTCTTCAAGCACACGCCGGCCTCCACGGACATGAAATCATTCATCCGTGCTCTGGGCAGGGAGGCGGAATCCCGCGTAGCCGCTCTGGCCGCGAACCGCGGAGGGGAAACGGCCACGCTTTACTTTGGCGGGGGAACGCCCTCCATGCTCTCGGACACGCATCTGGGGCATCTCATGGAAACCCTGGACCGTCTCGTGCCCGTGGACAAACTGGACGAATTCTCCTTTGAGGCCAACCCCGCCACCTTTACGGAAAAAAAAGTGCGCTTCTGGCGCAGCCTGGGCATGACACGCGTCTCCCTGGGCGTGCAGTCCCTGGATTCCGGCATCCTGCATCTGCTGGGGCGCGAACATACCCCGGCCCAGGCTCTGCACTCCGTGGAAATGCTGAAAAATGCGGGAATGCCCCATATCAACATGGATCTCATGTTCGCCATTCCGGGGCAAACCCTCTCCATATGGGAAGCCACCCTGAAGGAAGCTGTCCGCGCCGGAACGGACCATATCTCCGCCTACAACCTCACCTATGAAGAAGACACGGAATTCTTCCGGAGCCTGCTGCGGGGGGAGAAAAGGCAGGATCCGGACAAAGACGCCGCCTTTTTTGAACTGGCGGAACACATGCTGGAGGCGGCAGGCTTGCGCCACTATGAAACCTCCAACTACGCCCGGGAGGGCTGCATCTCCCCCCACAACATGGCCTACTGGAAGGGAGAGGACTATGTGGGCATAGGGCCTGGCGCGGTCAGCACCATCAACGGCATACGGTACTCCAACACGCGGGATACGGACGCCTACATACGCAGCACGCTGGAAAACGGCCTCCCCCTTTCCGAACAGGAACCCGTCACCGAGGAAGACTACCGCCTAGAACGCATTGCCCTGATGCTCCGGACGGATGAAGGATTGCCGCTGAAATACATTCTGCCGGAATCCCGTCCTCTGCTGGAACAATACCGGAAACTGGGCCTGGCGGACATTTCCCCGGAACAAAGGCTCATCCTGAAAGGCCGCGGACGCCTGCTCGTGGACGCCATCGCAGCGGAACTGTGCTGATCGCCATTCCCTTATTAACTTAATATCCTAAATTGAAAAATACATGAATTTGGTTTCTTGGCATTTTCAATTTTTGTATATTATTTTATTATGTGACCATAAGTGGTACAAATATGTTCGTATATTCACATATTCTCTCTACTTTTTTAACAGGATTTGTTTTCCTGCTACAGATTTCTTTTAATCAGGCGTCAGGAGCTAAACCTAAACCTTCAGCATCGGCACAGGTCACCCAAACGTTCATCCTGCCCTTTTACCTGAAATCCAAACCTCTTTCTGAAAAAAAGCTGGTTTTCCGGAAAGCACTCTCTTCTTTTCCCTTTTCTGAAAAAAATCCCAGAATACATCGCTTCGTCCGGGAATATCCGGGGCTGACTTTTGACGAAGGAGTCTCTCTTTTCGTTCAGCGAACTGCTTTGGGACAAATTCCCGGAGATGTGTGCGCCAGACTTCATGAATTGACAGCTTTGATGCAGCACAGGAACATGAAATCACGGCAACGGAACTCCTGTCTTACGGGATTTCTGGAAAATGCCTTTCTTCGGGCCTATTCTTTCCGCTATGCTCCCATTGATATTGAAGCTCTATCGCTTTGCGCTCTGATAGAACTGGAAATGGAAGACGGGTACTCTTTAAGCCTTCGAACACGCATTTTAAAAATTTGGGAAACCGCGGCTATCTCCATGGAAAAAGGGAACGTCCCGCAAAGAAAACTGGCCTCATTATTGTTTATAAGGACTCTCCGGTATGGGAAAAAAGACCCCTACCTGATGGCCCGTTGCGGATACCGGCTTGCCAATCTTTACATACGCATGAAGGAACCTCAAAAGGCCCAGTGGGCAGCATCATTCATCCCGCCTATCCGTGGCATGGAAGACTCTCGTTCTTTAATTCAACAATGGACTGCTTCCTCTTCCAAGAAAAAAAAGCGTAGGAAATAACTCCGTCAACCCCATCTAACCATTCATGAATCAAGCATTTATTTCCCGATGTTTCTCTCAAATGCCGCTTTTGCTTTTATTTTCCAGCATCACGGCATTCACCACCCTTCACGCAAAAGGCCAGCAGGTTTATGAAGGAAAAACAACACTGGAACAAACTCTGGCACCTGTGGAAGTAGTTAACGATCTCTCTCAGCTTGCGGCTAAATTAAAACAATGCTGTGCCGGGGAACTGAAAATCCCAAATACAACGAAGGTCACTGACCCAAAATCTCCCTCTACTATTCCTTATAACGGAAAAATTTCCCTCAAGGATTTTAAGGATGAACGTATTAGCCAACCTACTACTGTTGCGTGGCTTTCATTGATTTCCGACGATGGATGCGACATTGCCTATACTACAGGGGACGGAGAAAAAACAGACTGGTTAAAAGAACACGGAAAAGGACATGACATTTCCAAAGGGCGCCGGGATTGCCCGCATGTCTTGAAAGCAGGTTCTTACAATTTCCAAATCAAATATTCGCAAACCTATTACAATCCCAAGCCGGGCACAAGTGATTTGGACGGCATCAGCCTTGTAGTCGCTCCCATTGTCGTGGACATTTGCATTGGAGAAAAATCGATCCCATATAGTAAAAGCCACCTTTTCTTGGAGAAAAAAACAGAACTCCGGCTCGCTATCAACAAAATTTACCTGGCAAAAGGGCCTTCCGAAAACTCCGAAGACATATCCATCACATGGGAAGCTCAAACTTATTCCAAATGCCCGCAACGATTTAATGGAGTTATTCTGGCGTGCAACCATACGTTCCAACCAAACAACGGCGCCTGGAAACCCATCGGCAAAGGCCCATGCATCACCTATACTCCAACGGAAGCAGAACTAATTCGTGTGACCATCGGTGATAAAAGTTTTTATTACGAAGGCATTCCCAATCGTTTAGGAGAAATTTACTGGGCCATCCGCCCCTGCCAGGGACTGCCCATAGCAAACCATCACTTTCTGCTCTTTGTCCCTGACGACCCGGTAAAATTAAATCTTCCGAACCCTGGGCTTGCTAATTGCACCGCTATCCCCAGAATGAAAATCATCACTATTGGCGGGGATGCAGGGCCAGAAATCAGGTATAAAAAAACGCTTCACCCGTATTTTTCACAGGGAATAACGAAATACAAAACCGTGTACACCCCCCTGCGTTCTCCATTTAAGCAAGCAAGCGCATACAGTAAATATGCTTCATGTCTAACTAATATGGTCTATCATAAAAACGACCAACCAGACATAATAGCTGTAGAAAATTGGTATAAAAATCAACACAAACAACATTTTACTAACTTCACAGATATTACAAGTATGGAAAACAAGGAATACTTCCAGAAAGTTCTTCACTTTGCTCAAAGCTACAATGAACAAGAACGATATTTTACAAATCCACCAACCAATCATGATCCCAAAAATACAGACAATGGTTCAAACTGTGCATCGCTCGTCGCCTCTATTTTACAATATTGCGGAGCCACTTGGGAACAAATTCGCCAAGCCGCAGACACAGAAGGAATTGATACAGGCGACCAGCGTCTTATTCCAACCAATCGTTTCAACCCATAAATGATCATCTTATGATATATTTAAAAATCACAACATTGGTGCTCCTTTTTCTTGTTCATTCCTCAATTTGCCATGGAGACATATGCCATATTAACGGAGTAAGCCAGGAAGACCTGAAAAATCTTTCTTACGACCCTCCCGGAGATGAATTACTTTCCAAGGAACAAGACAAAAAAGCATGGCAGACTTTCATTGAAAACTATGAAATCCCTATCCGTAAGGTTCAAGATTGGTATAATTCCATTGTCGATAAACAATCTGCCGATGCCGCAGCCGATTCTTTCAACAAGGATGTTCTGCCTATTCTTAAAAAACTAACGGGACGGGCTGCAGACATGAAAAAACAGGCTCTTGCTATTCCAGCTTCTTCTGAAATGCAGAAATTCATATTCTTACGCATTTCTCAGCTGCAGGGACGACTGCTAATTATCTTCCTGCCTATGCAAAATGAAGAAAAGGCGAGTCCAGAAACATGCTACCGTGGAAGCACAAAACTTTTTGAAATTATTCTGGGATTAACATCCCCATCAATGATTGACATTTCAAAATTTATTGAATCTCAGAACGAATCACAGGAAAGTTTTGAAACCGTTTTCAAGGAATCATGGCCTGAAACTCCATCTGCTTAAAAAGCAGTTTACAGCAGAATTGTGCTGATTACCATTTCCTCCCCTTTCCGTTCCATCATGATTCAATATCTGATAATCATGAAATATTCCATCATCCTCACATTTGCATCTTCCCTCCTTATTTATGATTCAACATGCTATGGAGACGCCTGCCAAATTAACGGTCTGAGCCAGGAAGAGTTGAAAAATCTCTCTTATGACCCTCCAAGGAATGAATTGCTTTCTGAGGCACAAGATAAAAAGGCATGGCAGACATTCGTTGAAACCTATGAAGCGCCTGTAGGTAAAGTACAGGATTGGTATAATTCCATCAGGGATAAAGATTCCGCTGATGCTGCAGCCGATGCGTTCAAGAGAGATGTCCTGCCCATTCTTAAAAAGCTGACGGGACGTTCTGCTGATATAAAGAAACAAGTCCTTGCTATTCCAGCTTCTTCTGAAATGCAAAAACTGATTCTTTCACGTATCCTCACATTGCAGAGCCGCTTGCTAATAATTTTTCTTCCTATGCAAGACAGTAAAAAGTCAAGTTCCGATGCTTGTTATCATGGCAGTGAAAAACTCTTTGACATATTTCTAGGTCTAACGTCAACAACAGCCATGGATATTTCAAAATTTATTGAAACTCAAAATGAAGACCAGGAAAGCATTGAAGCAGCTTTCAAAGAACCATGGACAGAGACATCATCTTCTTAAAAAGCAGGTTACATAGAAATTGCGTTGATCTCTATTGAATTTCCATCCTTCTTTTATTCCCCTTCATTCAGGAACCCTGTCATGCTTCCATAATCTGATGATCTTGAAATACTCAATCTTCCTCACCGTTGCATCTTCCATTTTTATTTATGATTCAGCATGCTATGGGGACACCTGCCAAATCAATGGACTGGAGCCGGAAGTACTGAAAAGCCTTTCTTACGAACCGCCCAACAAGGAATTGCTCGCCACCGGACAAAATCAAAAAGCATGGCAGACTTTCATTGAAAACTATGAAATCCCTATCCGTAAGGTTCAAGATTGGTATAATTCCATCGTGGATAAAAATTCCGCAGACGCAGCGGCAAAATCTTTTTCTACGGAAGTTTCACCTATCCTTAAAAAACTTACAGGATCCGCTGCCGATATGAAAAAGCAGGTTTTATCTATTCCTGCTTCATCCGAGATGCAAAAATTTATTCTTTTGCGCATTCTTCAGCTTCAAAGCCGTCTACTGGTCATTTTCCTCCCTATGCAGAGTGAAAGGGAAATGGACGACAACACCTGTTACCGAGGCAGTGATCTTCTTTTCGATACTATTTTGGAACCTACAGCTCAATCAGCCCAGGACGTTGCCAAATTCATTGATTCCCGGAATGAATCCCAAGAGCATATAGAAGCTTCATTTAAAGAGCCCTGGTCCACATCTGCCGAATAAATTATTAATAGTGCAACTATTCTAACCTTTATTTGGCGCAGGATGTGAAAAGCATCTTTCCGGAATCCCGTCCTCTGCTGGAACAATACCGGGAACTGGATCTGGCGGACATTTCCCCGGAACAAAGGCTCATCCTGAAAGGCCGCGGACGCCTGCTCGTGGACGCCATCGCAGCGGAACTGTGCTGACGGATAGTTTTTCCGCCTCAGAGATCAGCAGTCTGCGGAATCCGGTGCGAACCGGACACTGGAATAAGCGGGTATGGGCTACTTTATCCCTTGATTTTAATATCCAAGGAGCATCCAGTAAAAAAAGATACCGGTATCTGCGTATTCGGATGTTGTTTTTTCATCCCGGCTCTTTGAAAAAGGGATTTCTTTTTGTGACCGTGCGGCTCTCTGCAAAAAGATTCCATGCAACAGGAATTTCAGCAAGGGGCGCTTCACAAAAACAATCCTTCACGCCGGCAACACCCACGTATCTAATCAATCTGGAACTGGCGTGCCATTTTTTTCAACCACCAGTCCCGGTGCCTCATCTCGTCCCGGCTGCGTTCCAGTTCCCGAAGCTCGCTGCCCCGCATCCCTCCCTTCATGTAGCGTTCATCCAGCTTGCGCGCCTCCGCACGGGTATCTTTCCGCAGAGCTTTATAAAACTGGGCCCCCGTCACCAGCCCGCCGGCTGCACCGCTCCGACCCACCAGGTTCATGTAAAGTTTCTTCAGCCTGTTGTAATCCTCCACCACCTGGTTATATTTCAAAGCGGCGTACTGGTAACGCTCCTTCCAGTCCTCCGGCCCCGGATTGACCAGACGGTCATCCAGAGAACCGGGAACCGGCGCGGAAGACGGGGATGCCAGCCCTCCGGAGGATAATGGCGTAAGCGGTGGAGGCTGGGGAACGGGCCTGCGGCTTGTCCTGGGAACACCGCCGACCGTCACGGAAAGGGGGGAGCGTTCCTCCAGCAGAGCGTCCATGCGTGCCTGTTCCAACGTTTCCCGCAGATGGGCACGTTCTTTCTGCAGGGACGCGTTCAAGTCGCGTTCTTCTGAAAGCGACTGCTTCAGCGACCGCATGCCGCCGGACATTTCCGAGTAAACCAGCGCATAAGCCCCGATGCACCCCAGCAGAAAGCCCAGGCCCAGCATGATGCCCCTTTCTCGCCACGATCCAGGACTGCGTTCCGGAGCCGGTTCCGGAATGTCCGGTTCCGGCTCATGGGAAACAGTCAGGTAATGTTCCAGAGGGCCCTCGTCAGGCATGGGCTGATTCAGGGTTGGGACGGGAAAAACGCAGGTTCAAGCCTGTTCAGGACGGATGCAGTCCGCGCCGAAATACGGCACAAGCGCCTCCGGAATCCGGATGGAGCCGTCCGGCTGCTGGTAAGTTTCCAGAAGGGCCACATACAGCCGCGGCAGAGCCGTGCCGGAACCGTTCAGGGTGTGGCAGAACTGGTTCTTGCCGTCGGCATCCTTGTAACGCAGGCGCATGCGGCGCGCCTGGTAGTCCGTAAAGCAGGAACAGGAAGAAACTTCCAGATACTGCCCCTGTCCCGGAGCCCATACTTCAATATCATACGTCTTGGCGGAGGAAAAACCGAGGTCTCCCGTGCAGAGCTCAATCACCCGGTAATGCAGCCCCAGTTTTTGAAGGATGGATTCCGCATGGCTGCGGAGCACTTCCAGCTCCCGGAAGGAGTCTTCCGGCTTTAAAATCTGCACCAGTTCCACCTTGTCAAACTGGTGGACGCGGATCATACCGCGGTTGATGCGGCCAGCGCTTCCGGCTTCCCGGCGGAAGCAGGGCGTATACGCGGCCATCTTGATGGGCAGGTCGCTTTCCTGTAAAATGGTATCCCGGTACAGGTTGGTGACCGGCACTTCCGCCGTGGGAATCAGGAACATCTGCTGGTCTTCCGTGCCGTACATGTCTTCCTCAAATTTAGGAAGCTGGCCGGTGCCTTCCATGCACTCCCTTTTCACCACAAAAGGAACGCCCACTTCCTGATAACCGTTTTCCACGGTCTGCGTATTCAGCAGGAAGTTGATCAGGGCACGTTCCAGACGGGCACCCGCCCCACGGTACACCACAAAACCGGAGCCCGTAATCCGCGCTCCGTCTTCAAAGGAAATCATGCCCAGATTCGCGGCCAGTTCCACATGGTCCTTCGGGTTTTCAATAGCGGGCTTTTCTCCCCAAAGCTTGATTTCCGGGTTGGCCGTTTCATCCGCACCCACGGGGCATTCCAGGTGCGGCAGGTTGGGAATGTTCATCAGCAGGGAGGTGAGCCGGGCTGCATTTTCCTCCGCAACACGGTCCAGTTCCCGGATGCGGTCCCCGATTTCGCGCACGCGCGCTTCAATGGAGGAAGTGTCTTCCCCTTTCTTCTTGAGCATGCCGATCTGCTTGGAGGTGGCATTGCGCTCGGACTGCAGGGCCTGCTTTTCCGTCTCGGCATTGCGGCGCGCTTCATCGCAGGCCAGAACGTCATCAACAAGCTTCCACGCGTCGCCGCTGCGGGGCTTCAGCCGCGCTTTCACTTCTTCCGGATTTTCTCGTATTACACGGATGTCGAGCATAACGCGCACAGCTTGCACTCCATCCCCCCGCCACGCAAGCCAAATGAACGGCCTTTCATGGAAAAACGTTACCCTTTCACGGAAAAACGTTGCGCGCAGAGGCATGCTTTCCCGAATGCCGCCCCTTTCCGGAAACTGCCGTTTTTCCCGTGTCAGACAATGAATTTTTTCCCTTCCCAGGAAAACCGTACAGCAGGGGGACCGGACTCCCCATATTTCCGGGAATCATGAACATCCGGCGCCAGGGTGCATTGCAGGAAAGACCGGGAAGGAACTTCCCCCCGGTTCCAACAGGCGGAGTTCCTTTCATCACTATTTGTTCTTGAAGAATCCGGGCGGCTAAGGATAGTGTAAGGGCATCATGCAACAAACCGCACGCGCCGCTGTCCTGACAGCACCAAAGACATTTGAAATCCGTGAATATCCCATTCCCGCCATCGGAGACGATGAAATGCTGATCAAGGTGGAAGCCTGCGGCGTTTGCGGAACGGACGGCCACGAATACAACCGGGACCCCTTCGGCCTCTGCCCCGTGGTCCTGGGCCATGAAGGCACCGGGGAAATCGTCGCCATGGGCAGGAATATCACTAAAGACACCGCGGGAAATCCCGTAGCGCTGGGGGACAAGATCGTCACCTGCATCATTCCCTGCGGCACCTGTGACGCCTGCCTGAATACTCCGGCCCGCACCAACCTGTGCGAAAATGTGGGCGTGTATGGCCTGATGCCTGACGACGACGTGCATCTGAACGGCTACTTCGGGGAGTACCTCGTCATCCGCAAGGGCTCCACATTTTTCAATGTTTCCGGCATGACGCTGGACCAGCGCATTCTGGTGGAACCCGCCGCAGTGGTGGTCCATTCCCTGGAACGCGCCAAGTCAACCGGGCTCCTCAAGTTCAATTCCGTGGTGCTCGTGCAGGGCTGCGGCCCCATCGGCCTTCTTCAAATCGCCACGCTGCGCACGCTGGGCATTGAAACCATCATCGCTGTAGACGGCAATGACTCCCGCCTGGAACTGGCCAGGGAAATGGGAGCCTCCCGCACGTATAACTTCACCCGGTACGCGGATCTGAACGAACTGCTGGATGCCGTGAAAAAGGACAACGGCGGCCGCCTGGCGGACTTCGTCTTCCAGTGCACGGGCGTAGGCAAGGCCGGGGCCAACGCCTGGAAGTTCGTGAAGCGCGGCGGCGGCCTGTGCGAAGTGGGCTTTTTCATGGATGGAGGGGAAAGCGTCATCAACCACCATTACGACCTCTGCAACAAGGAGGTGACCGCCGTAGGCTCCTGGGTGTACTCCCCGCAGGACTACCCGACCACATTCGACTTTCTGAAGCGAGCCTACGGCATCGGCCTGCCGCTGACCAAGCTGATCTCCCACCGCTTCAAGCTGGATGAAATCGCGGAAGCCCTGGAAACCAACGTCCAGATGAAAGGCATCAAGATTGCCGTCATCTGCGGCTAGCCGGAAAACTTTCCATCTCTTTCCATGCCGCCGTTTTTCAAAAACGGCGGCTTTTTTACGCCATCTTTCCCCGTAAAAAACCACTCAGCCTCCCAAAGATTAATTATCATCCCAATCCAGAAAACGGCCCGTATTGGGAGGACAGGCCATAGCGGAAGCGATTTTTTCCTTCAACTGCTCCAGTGCATCAGGGTCAAGAACCATGGGTTCGCTCGCTTTAAGGCACAAACCTTTCCGGTACACCTGCCTTTCCAACGTCAGATATTTATTGACGATGCCATTGGAATTCAGGGCGGCGTCAACGACGAAATGCAGCAGATAATCAGCATCTCCAAGGTAAAAATCAAACTCATAAATCCAGGAAAAACAGTATTCTTCGTCCTCTTCGCAAATCATTTCCCTGGCAGGAATTCCGTCATCATACAGATGATTGAGTTCCCGCAACAGGGTCAGAATATGCTCACGCCTCCGCACGGTTACCTGGCATCCCTGCTCCCCAACCATGCCCTGAAGGCAGTCGATGACCAAATCATCACACTGTTCTTCCATGGCAAGGAGAACTTCCCGGACCTGCGCCCACTGTCGCTCCAATGGTTCCTCGGAATACATAAACCGGGCAAAGGGGGAAGGTTCACCTACCCCAGCGTTCCGTAATGCCGCCGTAGGAGTCAATGCGGCGGTCACGGAAAAAGGGCCAGATGCGGCGGTGGTCTTCCAATGCGTCCAGGTCCAGGTCCGCGTACAGGATGGCTTCATCGCTGACGGGAGCCTTCGCCATAATCTGGCCATAGTAGTCCGCCACAAAGGACTGCCCCCAGAATTCGCTTTCCCCTTCCGTCCCCACCCGGTTGACGGCGCAGACATAGCAGCCGTTGGCTACGGCATGGCCGCGCTGTACGGTTTCCCACGCGCAGTGCTGCTGTTCCCCCAGCAGGGGCTTTTCCTCCGGCAGCCAGCCGATGGCCGTGGGGTAAAAAATGATTTCCGCCCCCTGCATGGCCGTCAGGCGCGCGGCTTCCGGGTACCACTGATCCCAGCAGATGAGCACGCCGATGCGGCCGAATCTGGTGTCGAACGCCTTATAGCCCAGGTCGCCGGGGGTGAAGTAAAATTTTTCTTCAAACCCGGGATCCTGCGGAATATGCATCTTGCGGTACATGCCCAGGAACGAACCGTCCGCATCCACCACCCAGGCGGTATTGTGGTAAAGCCCGGTGGCGCGCTTTTCAAAGCCGGAGGCAACAATCACCACGCCCAGTTCCGCCGCCAGTTTCCTGTGGGCTTCCGTCAATTCCCCGGGAACAGGTTCCGCCAGGTCGAATAAATCGCATTCCTCCGTCCTGCAAAAGTATTCCGTGGTAAAAAGTTCCTGGGTGCAGACAATCTGCGCGCCGTTGGCGGCGGCTTCACGGATGGCGGATTCCGTCTTTTCCTTGTTCACGGAAGGCCGGGCATCTGCGGACAGTTGAATGAGTGCAATTTTCGGCATGCCCCTTCCTTACCCCGTTTCCCTTCCCATTCCAAGCAGGGAAAATGAACGCGGCGCGATTATTTTGTGGAAAACGGCCCGGAAAGTGCTATGAAATTGCAATATGGAACCCGTCACCCCCACTCTGCCCGACGACGACGTAGCCGCCATTGACCGGCTCGGCGCCATTTACAAGGAGCTTTCCTCGGAATTGAGCAAAATGATCATTGGCCAGCAGCGCGTCGTGGAGCTGCTGAGCATCGCCCTGTTTTCCCGCGGGCATGCCCTCCTGATGGGAGTTCCGGGCCTGGCGAAGACGCTGCTGGTCAGTTCCGTGGCAAAAACGCTGGACCTTAGTTTCAACCGCATCCAGTTCACGCCGGACCTGATGCCCGCAGACATTACCGGCACGGACATCATCCAGGATGATTCCGCCGGCGGCAAGCGCCAGTTCGAGTTCATCAGGGGGCCCGTGTTCGCCAACATCGTGCTGGCGGACGAAATCAACCGCGCCCCCGCCAAAACCCAGTCCGCCCTGCTGGAGGCCATGCAGGAGCGCCGCGTCACCGTCATGGGCCGCACCTTCACCCTGCTCCCCCCCTTTTTCGTGCTTGCCACCCAAAACCCCATTGAACAGGAAGGCACCTACCCCCTGCCGGAAGCCCAGCTGGACCGCTTCATGTTCCTGATTGAAGTGGACTACCCCACGGAGGAGGAGGAAATGCGCATCGCCCGGGAAACCACCGGAACCCGGAGCGAGGAACTCAAGCACATCCTCTCCGGGGAGGAAATCATCTTTTACCAGGATCTGGTGCGCCGCGTTCCCGTTCCGGAACATATTTACGAGTATGCCGTGAAACTGGTGCGCGCCACCCGCCCCACCCTGGAAACTTCCCCGGAATGGGTAAAGCAGTATGTAGCCTGGGGCGCAGGCCCCCGCGCCGTCCAGTTCCTGATTCTTGGGGCCAAGACCCGCGCCGCTCTCCAGGGCAGCTACATCGTCCGCAGGGAAGACATAGACGCCATTGTGGAACCTGTGCTGATGCACCGCGTGGTCACCAACTTCGCCGCGGAATCCCAGGGCATCACGCCCCGTAAGGCCGTGGCGCGCCTGGCGGCGGAAATCTGACCGCCGTCCCGGCATCATCAATCCCCTTTCCCTGCCCTATGAAATACCTGAATCACAACCTGCTCAGCCGCCTGGGGAACCTTCCCCTGGAAGCGCGCCACAGCATGACGGGGAACGTATCCGGCCGCCACAGAAGCGCCAGCCGCGGCTCCTCCGTGGAGTTTGCGGAATACCGCAAATACGTGGCAGGAGACGATACGCGCCGTCTGGACTGGAAAGCGTATGCACGGTCGGACAGGTATTACATCAAGGAGTTTGAAGCGGATACCAACCTGCGCGCCTACATCGTCATGGATCTTTCCGGCTCCATGAATTATCATCCGGAGCAGGTGGAAACCAAGTATATGCGCGCGTGCAGGCTGGCGGCCAACCTGGCTTACATTGCCATCCGGCAGGGAGACGCGGTGGGACTGAGTTTTGCCCGACAGACGAAGGACGGCGCCGCGCTGCACATCCCCGCCTCCCGCCGCCCCGCCCACCTGAACGTGCTCATCAGCCAGATGGACACGCATTACCCGCAGGGGGAGACCGTCCTTCCCGATACCCTGCATGAACTGGCGGAACGCGTCGGCCGCCGCGCCCTGGTGTTGATTTTCTCAGACCTGTTCACAGATACGGCGGAGCTTAAAAACGCCCTCCGCCACCTCCATTTCCGCAAGCATGACGTAGCCGTATTCCATCTGGTGGACCAGTTGGAAATAGATTTTGACTTTGACCGCCCCATCCGCTTCGTGGACATGGAAGGCGGCGGCTCCCTGATTACGGAGCCGGACCTTATCGCGGACGAGTACCGGGCTATCGTGGCCAGCTATCTGGAAGAAACGCGCCGGATCTGCACGGATATCAATGCGGACTACCGCCTGGTCAGAACCGGAGATTCCCTGGAAGACGTGCTGACCGGCTTCCTGATGGGACGTCAGAAAAAGAAGGCGGCCGGATAAATGCCCGGCTGTCTCACGGAACGGTTGATTGCTCCGCGGAACGGATGCAGGATGCACCCGGACGCTCCCCGGATTGCAGGAAGCGTCTGTTTTTCATCTCTTTCCCTTTTTTCCATTGTGGATGCACCCGTTAAAATGATCGTGGGCCTGGGCAACCCGGGCAGAACCTATGAAGACACCCGCCATAACGCGGGGTTCATGGTGCTTGACCGCCTGGCCGCCCGGTGGGGGGCCGTATTCAAGGCGGACAGGCAGCGCAAGTGCGAGGTGGCCGCCGGCCCCGGCGTCCTGCTGGTGAAACCCTCCACGTTCATGAATGAATCCGGTCTGTGCGTGGGCCCCATGATGCGGTTTTTCAAACTGGATCCCCGCAGCGTGTTCGTCATTCATGATGAAGTGGATTTCCCCCTGGGCGTGATCAAGCTGCGGGAAAAAGGCTCCGCAGGCGGCCACAACGGCATTAAATCCCTCATCGCCCACATGGGCACCCAGGAATTCCCGCGCCTCCGCTTCGGCATCGGCCAGCCCCGTGGCAAAGGGGAAATGATAGGGCACGTGCTGGGCAAATTCCGCCCGGAGGAACGCGAGCTTCTGGACGTGACGCTTGGCAAGGCGGAGGACGCCGTGCTGTACACCATGGAACACGGCATTACCAGGGCAGGCAATATTTTCAACGCTGTTCCAGGCTGACAGCCGCATGAAAGGCCGTCCCATTTGCGCTATGACGCATCCCTGGACGGGCCGGAGAGCGTTTTTGCCTGAAGACGGAGCAGCCCGGGCTGCAGGATGATACGGCTGCCTCAGGCGCCCGGCGGCGTCCAGGAATACTCAGGGGGCGCGCATGCCTTCTTTTTTCGCCCGCCCGCCATGTACGGTATTGCTAAACAAACGGGAATCCGTTAGGATTTTTGCACCTTTTCCCCTCTCCTCAGGATCAATCCTGCTTCATCTTCATGGCTGAATTAAGTTCACAAGCTCCCCGCAGGCACATGCAGGCCAACAAAAGGCGGCATCCCAAGGCAAAGCCCAGGAAACGATTCTGGAGCTTTATCCGAAAGCTGGTCCTGTGGTGCCTGGTGATGGCGGCTATCGGCGCGGCCGTGGGATACTTCGGATTCATGATGGCCTGGAAACGTTATGACAACTGGGCGGCGGAATTTGATCTGGAACGTATCAATGACCTGGAAAAACCCAGCATTATTTATGACCGGAACGGGGAGGAAATAGGCCGTATTTATGTGGAGAACCGCAGCTACGTCACGCTGGACAAAATCTCCCCCGCCATGATTAATGCGCTGATTGCCCAGGAAGATTCCCGCTTCCGGGAACATCCGGGCTATGACTTCCTGGGGATTCTGCGGGCAGGCCGGGAGTATATCCACAACAGCGGGGACGCCAACCAGGGCGCCTCCTCCATCACCCAGCAGCTTGCCAGAAATGCGTATGACCTGAAAAACCGTGCCAAAGCCAGGAATGAGGGCAGCTTTGGCCGCAAATTCGTGGAAATAGCGCTGGCGCGCCGCATCACGGAACGGTACAGCAAGGACCAGGTTCTGGAATTTTACCTGAACCGCGTTTACTTCGGCAGCGGGTTTTACGGCATCCGCGCCGCTTCCCTGGGCTACTTCGGCAAAGAGCCGGCGGACCTGACCACCCGGGAGGCCGCCTCCATCGCCGCCCTGATCAAAAACCCGAACGGACTTTCCCCCCTGAATAATCCGGCTAGCAATCTGAAATGGCGCAACCACGTGCTCAACCGCATGGCCAAGGAGAAATACATTACGCCGGATGAAGCGGAACGCCTCTCCGCCATGGAGCTGGGGCTGAATCCCAAGCCGCTGAAACGCGGCGTCTCCCACATTTACGACCGCATTTCCTCAGAAATCACCGCATACCTGGGAGAGGAGCGCGTCAATGCCGCCGGACTTAAAATTTACACCACCATTGACAGACAGCTTCAGGAAGTTACCGGAAAAGCCCTGGAACAGGCTCTGGAAAACATTGAAAAACAGCCCGGTTACCGTCATCAGAAAGCCGCAGACTACCACAGCGGTTCCGCGAACAAGCCGCGCTATCTGGAAGGAGCGCTGCTGGTGGTGGACAACAAATCAGGCGCCGTCCTGGCCTACCACGGAGGCAGGGATTACACCAAGCGCCAATATGACGCCATCAGGGACGGAGCCCGCCCCACCGGCACCGCCATCCTCCCTTTCCTGTACGCTACAGCCTTTGACACGGGAAAAAGCCCCGTCACCCGCATTCTGGACGATGCCATCGACAACCGCCTGACGGGCATCGGCGGTTCGGAAGGAATCCTGGGGGAATGGGGGGCGGAAAACTCCAAAAACCGTTATGAAGGCATGATTACCGCCCACCGCGGCCTGTCCGCCTCCAAAATCGCCGCATCCCTGCGCATGGGGATGGAGATGGGCACGGCCCCGTTCGTCAAGAAGCTGACGGATTTCGGCATCCGCAAGCCCGTGAGGGAAGCGGGCAGCACGGAAATAAATCCCGTTTACCGCCCCAAAATTTTCGTGGGCACGGAGCCTGCCTCCCTGAAGGAAATGACATTGGCCTACACCGCCATCCCGAACGGGGGTTCCCGCCCTCAGGATATTTACTATCTGGACAGGATAGAAGATGAAGACGGCCAGCTGATCTGGGAATCCACCCAGGCGATTGAAACCCGGAACAATGCCCAGGTACGGAAGGGGGCCACATCCACAGCCACGGCTTTCCAGCTTCACAACATCCTGAATTCCTCCCTGAAAAACGGTTCAGCCCAGCGCGTTGCCCCGCATCTGCCGAAAAACTTCAAGGGCGGCGTGAAAACAGGCACCACGTACGACTTCGCGGACAACTGGCTGTTTGGGTATGACAGCCGCATTACCTGCGGCATCTGGATAGGTTTCCTGGAAGGCAAAAAGCCCATTTATCACGGAGCCTTCTCGTCAGACACCTGCGCTTCCGTGCTGGGCGCCGCCATCACGGAAGCGGAACGGCAGTTCCCTGCCGGAGAACTGGCCCCTCCCCCCAGCGTAGAGCGGGTGGAAATCTGCCTGACCACCGGGAAGAGGGCCACGCACAGCTGTTATGACATTGACCCGTCGGATAAAAAATACCGCCGCCACACCATATTCGAATACCTCCGCAAAGGGGATTCCAGCCTGCCTTTCTGCGACCTCCACGGGGAGGACGTCTCCGCACCCGTCTCCACCTTCACGGCCCAGAACCGCATTCTTCCCCTGCCGCCCATCCTGCCCACCAGGCCCATCCTCCAGGGGGACGATCCCTACCATACGGAGCTGAACCAGGTCCCGGCCAACCGCAACTTTGAACTGCTGGGGGCTGGCGAAAACGTGCCGGAAGCGCAAGCCATTTCCGCAGATCCCGTCTCTCCGGATCATACGGATACAAGCATTACGCTGCCGGCGCCCAGGCCCATCACCATTCCCGTGCCGGAATTCATCCACCTGTAACTTTTTCCCCTCATGCCTTCCCCATCCCAGGACACGGTAGCCTGCACATGCCCGTCATGCGGCAACCTCTTTGCCGTGAAGGCGTCTTTTCTGGGACGCCAGGTAAAATGCCCCATCTGCACCGCTTCAGTAACAGCCAGGCAGGAAGAAAAGCCCAGGCCGGAAACGGAAGAACAGGACGCCGTCCCCTGCCTCTGCCATGTTTGCGGCAATCCCTTTGCCGTCAGGGCCGCCTGCGTAGGAAGCCGTGTGCAATGCCCCGTCTGCCACTCCGCCGTCACGGCCGTCAAACAGGAAGAAGCACTTTCAACATTCCCGGGCCGGACGCCTGAAGTTGCAGAGAAAGCGCCCGGAAATCCGAAACAACCGGCTATTCCGCCATCTGCCGCCGGTGTTCCGCACACTTCCGCGTACTCCGCTCCGCATACACCGCTCGCACCAAAGAAAAAGACGGACAGACGGACCATTTCCGTTCACGGGCCTACCACTCCGGGCCCCAATAAATCCACGACAAAAATCCGTAAAAGGAAAGAGGGAAACGCCGCTCCGGCCATTTCCGCGCCACGCTGCGCCGCCCTGGCCCCGGAAGAACCGGAATACCGCACTGCCGCCGCGGATCCCATGCGCAGCGAACGCCGGCCCACTTGGCATATATGGCTTTTTGTCGCGGGACTGGTTCTTTCCCTTCTGGGCGTGTTCATGTTCCTGCGCGGGAGGGATATGGAAGCGGAAAACTCCAAACTTCTGAATATCTCAGACCGGTTTGTGGATCATGAAGCGCTCTTTTCACAGGAAGTGAATAAAGACCTGCTGGAGCAATTGCAGCAGAGGGAGCGGCAATACCGGCTCATAGCCCACAGCCGCAGGGAGGAAGACCGGAAGGCGGAATCCATTTCCCCCCATATCACGGCGGCCATGAATGAACTGGCCCTTTACTGCATGGCGGAATCGGATGAAGAGAGGCTCAACTACGTGATGAATCCCGCAGCCGTAGCTCCCAAAATGGCCTCTTGGGCCTCCTACGGCCAATACAAGGACTACCTGCCCCAGGAAGCGGGCAGAAGCTCCAAAAACGGGGACCTGCTCCAAATCACCGTGCTGATGGACGACAACACTATCCGCCCGGCGGTTTTCCTGTATGACCGGAATTCAGAAAAATGGAAGCTGGACTGGGAAGCCTGGGAGGGCTATTCCCCCATGCTCCCGGCGGAGCTGGAAGCCAAAAAGCCCTCCACCCCCGTTCCCGTCAGAATCATCCTAAGCATGTCCGGCATTTATCAGCCCCCTTTCCTGGAGGAATCCTCCGCGGAAAGCTACCGCAACACGTCTTATCTCAACTTCACCCTTGAGTTCCCCAACGGGGAACGCCTGAATGCGTACGTGGACAGGTATTCCCCGCTGGCCCTGGAACTGACCAGGCTGCTTTACAACGGCCCCGTGCGCACCTGCGTGCTCATCCGCTATCCGGAAGACCTGCCCGGCAACCGGGCCGTTATTATTGACCAGCTTCTGCACTCCGGCTGGATGAGCAACGCCACCCGCAGGCTTCTTCCCCCCAATAATTGAAAATCAAGAATCGGTTCCCGCTTTCCATGAGTTCCAAAGCACTAGCGCAAACACAGGACAAAGCCCTCCAACTCAACCTGGCTTCCACCATTTACGGCACCTTTGCGGAAATCGGAGCCGGACAGGAAACGGCCAACTGGTTTTTCCGGGCATCCGGAGCCGCCGGAACAGTGGCCAAAACCATTTCCGCCTATGACATGACCGTCAGCGACACCCTGTACGGGCCGGTCAAGCGCTACGTTTCTGAAGAACGCCTGAAAGGCATGCTGGACTACGAATTTACCCAGCTCGTCAACCGCCTGGGCCCCCAGCGCGGCAAAGACACCCGCTTCTTTGCCTTCTGCAATACGGTAAAAGTCAAAGGCTACCGGGACAACGGCCCCTGGCACGGCTGGATAGGGGTGCGCTTCCAGCTGAAACCGGAGGCAAAACCGTCCGACCTGATTATCCACGTCCGCCTGAACGACCCGGACCACGACCGCCAGATGAAGGACCTGGGCATCCTGGGCGTCAACATCCTGCACGCCGTCTTTTTCAAAAGGGACCGTCTGGAGGAATTCATTGAATCCCTGGTGGACAATCTGGATCCCCGGCTGGTGGAAATAGATGTCGTCCGTTTTGAAGGCCACGGTTTTTCCATGGTGGACAACCGTCTTTTCGCGCTCCAGCTCGTCCAGTCCGGCCTGACGCCGGCCACCCTGTTCTTGGCGAACGGCCAGGTGGCCCAGGCGGCGGATGTGCTGTACAAGCGCCCCATCGTGCTGATGAGGGGCAGTTTCAACCCCGTCTGCAATCTGCATCTGGAAGTCATGGCCCAGGTGAAAAAAACCTTCCTCTCCCACATCAATGAGACGCAGGCGGACCGCTGCATGGAAATTTGTGAAATATCCATGAACAACCTGCTCCGCGGCGATGATGTGGACCATCTGGAATTCCTGGACAGGGCGGACAGCCTCAAGGCTCTCGGCAAAAACGTGCTGATTACCAAAATGGCCCGTTTCGACAACCTGTCCGGGCTGCTGGCGCGCTACACGAGAGAACCCATTGCCATCGCCCTCTCCATCGGCCTGCTGAATGAGCTGTTCAAGGAAAAATGGACGGAGGACATTCCCGGAGGCATTCTGGAATCCTTCGGCCGCACCTTCCAGAACAAAACGCGCCTGTACGTCTCCCCGTGGCTCAACCGCAAATCCGGGGAATTCGTCACGGCACGCACTTTCCGCGCGCCGGAACAATACGTGCACCTGTACCAGCACTTCCTGGCGAACGGCCTGGTGGTGGACGTGCCCTTTTTCAATGAATTCCTGCTGCGCCACACGCCGCGGGACATCCAGCGAATGATCGCTGCGGATGAAGACATCTGGAAAACGCTGGTTCCGGAGGAAGCGCACCGTTCCGCCCTCCACTTCCGCTGAGTTCCTTTTCAGCAGGCCGCACCTTCTTCCCCTTCCTCCCCCTCGGCACAGCCCTCCCAATGCCGCGGTTTCTTCGTCCCCGAAACCAGATAATCCGGCACGGCCCCTCCCGCCTACCCTGCCGGGCTTCCCGCCACTGGTCAGGAAAACTTAACAATTCCGTAAGATTGTCTTGCCATAAGGCGGGAATCTCATTAAGGTCTCCGAGTTCCATTTTTATCATGAATACCATTATTATCGGCTCCCAATGGGGCGACGAAGGCAAGGGCAAAATGATCGATTTCCTGACGGAATCCGCCGACGTGGTGGCACGCGGCCAGGGCGGCAACAACGCCGGCCATACTGTAATTGCCAATGGAAAGAAATATATTCTCCACCTGGTTCCCTCCGGCATCCTGTGGCCGGACAAGCTTTGCGTCATCGGTAATGGTGTGGTACTGGACCCCATCGGCCTGGTGGAGGAAATCAATGAACTCCGCGGCCAGGGCGTGACCATTACAAAAGACAACCTTCTCATCTCCGACCGCGCCCACGTGGTCCTTCCCTTCCACAAGGAAATGGACGCCGCCCAGGAATCCGCCCTCGGCAAAAAAGCCATCGGCACCACCAAGCGCGGCATCGGCCCCACTTACGCGGACAAGGCGCGCCGCATCGGCGTGCGCATGGCGGATATGAGGGATCCCGCGATTTTTGACGAAGTGCTGCGCCGCCGCATCAAGATGGCGAATGCGGAAATGGAACGCATGGGCCTTCCCGCTATGGATGAAGAAAAAATGGTGGCGGAAGTAAGCGCCGCCGCGGATGTGCTGCGCCCCCACATCACCAACACCATTCCGGTTATGCACGAAGCCGTGGCCTCCGGAAAAAGCATCCTCTTTGAAGGGGCCCAGGGAGCTTACCTGGATGTGGACTTCGGCACCTATCCGTTCGTCACCTCCTCCAACACCTCTTCCGCCGGCGCCTGCACCGGCACGGGCGTTCCTCCGCACAAAATTGACCGCATCATCGGCGTCTGCAAGGCCTACACCACCCGCGTGGGTGCAGGCCCCTTCGTCACGGAGGATGAAGACATCTCCAACCATCTGCACAGCATGGGCCGCGAATTCGGCGCCACCACGGGCCGCCCCCGCCGTTGCGGCTGGGCTGACGGCGTGCTGTTGCGCTTCTCCGCCATGTTCAACGGTTTTGATGAAATGGCCATGACCAACCTGGACGGCTACGACAAGTGCCCGGAAATTAAAATCTGCACGGGTTACGATCTGGACGGGGAAATCCTGGCTTATCCGCCCGCCACAGTGGATGAATGGGAACGCTGCAAGCCCGTGTACGAAACGGTGCCCGGCTGGATGCAGGACATTTCCTCCTGCCGTTCTTGGGAAGAGATTCCGGAACAGGCCAAGAAATTCGTCAAACGCATGAGCGAGCTCATCGGCTGCCCCGTCACAACCGTGGGCGTAGGCCCTGACCGCGAACAGACGATTGCCGTGCAATAAGCCTCGGCAGCTCTCGTTATTATTTCCTTCAAAGCAGTTCCGCATGCATGGCGGAACTGCTTTTTTATTGTCAGCTAATAAAGGCCGAACACACGTTTCAACGCTTTCTCCGCCACCGTTTCTCCACGGCAGCGGCATGGGAAAAACTTATTTTCACCCTGCATCTTTGCATGAAGCGCGGAAATGCCTCCTCTAAAACACCTGAAAACGGCAATTTTGCCGCTTCCAGGTCAGGAAAAAGCAAATAATATCATCCAAAACGGCCCGGCGGAAAACTGGTGAAGCTGCCGTTGGAAAGCCCATGCCGGGAGTTCCCGGAATGATTTGACGGATACGGATACTTCCCTCCTGATGATAATAAAAGAGGAGGCGGGATCTTTCCCGCCTCCTGTAAAACAGCAATTGGACTCCCGGCTCAGGCACGTCTGCGGCGCATCATGAGGGCAG